>Ga0315268_10000206_pt1 | contig 69800 bp, 71 predicted proteins | sample C1_top_MG_FD_204535 | JGI IMG/M metagenome (GOLD analysis project Ga0315268, IMG submission 204535) | Sediment microbial communities from Yellowstone Lake, YNP, Wyoming, USA - C1_top | ecosystem: Environmental > Aquatic > Freshwater > Lake > Sediment | place: USA: Wyoming | collected 2017-08-01 | reverse complement strand
TAATGGGTACGAGTTGCATGGAATTTTTCGCTTGTCGTTAATGCAGTGAGAACCGCTGCGCGCATCATTGCAAAATATCTTGCTGTTTATTGTAGTCTCTAACCCGCCAAAAGGCACAGCCCCTTTCCCCGGCATTTGGATGCTCGTCAAAATGCTATAATGCAAGCTTCTTTCGCCTGTTTTGCGCAATGACTGCCGCTGTAGCCAATTTTACCCCCCACAGATTCTGATGACGAACCCAAATTTTAAAATCCACCTTGCCGATCTGTTCAGGCAGGCATTACGCACTGTTGCACCCGAGTTGGCCGACTCACTTGCCATAGTGATGGATCGCCCCAAACAGGCACAGCATGGCGATTACGCCTGCAACCTGGCGATGCAACTGGCCAAGCCATTGCGCCGCAGCCCGCGCGATATTGCGCAGGCCTTGATCGCAGCACTGCCGGCTTCGGCGGTGATCGATAAGGTCGAGATTGCCGGTGCGGGTTTTATCAACGTGTTTATTACCACTGCCGCCAAACAAGGCGTGGTGCGCGGCGTGCTGCAATTGGGTGACGAATACGGACGCATCAACCTGGGTGAGGGCCGCAAACTGCAGGTTGAGTTTGTTTCAGCCAACCCGACCGGCCCCTTGCATGTGGGACATGGTCGCGGCGCGGCGGTGGGAGACTGTCTGTGTCGCTTGCTGCAAACAGCGGGATGGGATGTGACACGCGAGTTTTACTACAATGACGCGGGCGCGCAGATAGAAAACCTGACGCTGTCCGTGCAGATGCGCTGCAAAGGCCTCACGCCGGACGACCCGGACTGGCCGGAAAACGGCTATCGCGGCGACTACATCAACGACATTGCCCGCGCCTACCTGGCGAAAGAAGCAATCGATGCAGACTATCAGCATGTGCGCGCAGCCGGCGACATAAATGATGCCGTCTCCATCCGGCAGTTCGCGGTGGCCTATCTGCGACGCGAACAGGATCTCGATTTGCACGCTTTCCGCGTGACCTTCGACGTCTATTCGCTTGAGTCTTCTCTCTACACCGACGGCAAGGTCGCAGACACGGTCAGCAAGCTTGTCGCCAGCGGCCACACCTATGAAAAAGATGGCGCCTTATGGTTGCGCACGACAGATTTCGGTGACGACAAAGACCGCGTGATGCGCAAGAGTGACGGCGGCTATACCTATTTTGTGCCGGATGTCGCCTATCATCTGGACAAATGGCAGCGCGGATTTACCAAGGTAATCAACGAACAAGGCGCGGATCACCACAGCACGATCACCCGTGTAAGGGCAGGACTGCAGGCGCTGAATGTCGGCATTCCCAAAGGCTGGCCCGATTATGTGCTGCACCAGATGGTAACCGTGCTGCGCAATGGCGAAGAGGTTAAAATCTCAAAACGCGCCGGCAGCTATGTCACGCTGCGCGACCTGATAGATGAAGTCGGCTGCGATGCCACACGCTTCTTCCTCGCGGCACGCCATCCCGACACGCAACTGGTTTTCGATATTGACCTGGCAAAATCGCAGAGCAATGAAAATCCGGTTTACTATATTCAGTATGCACATGCCCGCGTCCACAGCGTATTGGCTCAATGGAACGGCGACCGCGCCACCCTGCGCGATGCCGACATGAGCACACTGCAAAGCGGCTACGAGCAGACTTTGCTGCAGCACCTGATCGATTATCCGCAAGTGATCGAAAGCGCGGCAACAGATTTGTCGCCGCACTTGATCGCTTTTTATCTGAAAGATTTGGCGGCGGATTTCCACAGCTACTATAATGCATCGCGCTTCCTGGTAGAGGATGAATTGGTCAAGCAGGCCCGTCTCGCGCTGATCGCGGCGAGCGCACAGGTCATGCGCAATGGACTGGGCTTGCTGGGTGTTTCCGCACCTGAAAAAATGTAAAAAGGATCGTTATGAGCAAAAATAGCAATCGACCCGGTAATAGCGGCAATGAATTCCCGGTATTTGCCGGCATACTGCTGGGCATGGTGATGGGGCTGGCGATAGCGGGCGGCATTGCGTGGTTTGTGCTGAAAAAGAATCCCGTCCCTGCCCCGGCCAGAGAAATTCCCCCGGCAGCCAAACCAGCCATCACGCCGGAAAAAGCAGTTAACGCAAAACCGGCGGCAGCCGGAACCGCGTCGGGTGCGGGTGAAGGCAAGGCACGGTTCGAATTTTACAAGGAACTGACCGACAAGCCCGACACTGCAACCTCACGCAAAACTGACCGGCAAGCTGCCAGCGTGACGAAACCTGCACCGCCCATAAAACCGGCTGACAAGGCCGGCGTTTATTTCTTGCAGGAGGGCGCTTACACTACCGCGGACGATGCCGAAAAAGTCAAGGCCAAACTGGCACTGCTTGGCATGGTTGCGAATGTGCAGCCAGCCACCATTCCCGAGAAAGGGGTTTGGTATCGCGTACGTCTGGGCCCGTATAAAAATTCAGCCGAAATGAATGAAGCACTGGCAACCTTGAAACTTAATGGGCTCAATGCTGCTCCAATTCGGGCGCAGAAATAAAACTGCCACCCCTAACACTTTAGTTGACGCACCTTTATAACCTTAGGAGAAAGTTGTGAAATTCATTAAAAATCTATTGGCAGTTTTTGTAATTTTATTTTCCGCTCAAGTACTTGCAGAGCCAGTCATGGGCACTGATTACAAGCTGATCGAACCCGCGCAGCCCACCCACAGCGGCAAGAAAATCGAAGTGCTGGAATTCTTCTTTTACGGCTGCTCCCATTGCTTCCACCTGCATCCGGAATTGACCGCCTGGGAAAAGAAAATGCCCAAGAATGTTGACTTGGTTCTCGTTCCAACCGTTTTCAACCCCAACTGGGAACCGATGGCCTACACTTACTATGCGCTGGAAGTGATGGGACAGAACCGCAAACTGCACAACGACCTCTACGAGGCCTGGAACGTCAACAATATCGACCTGAGCGACGAAAGCAAAATTGCCGATTTCGTATCCAAACACGGTGTGGACGGCAAGAAGTTCGGCGAAATCTACCATTCGTTTACCGTACAAAGCGAAGTGACTCGCAGCAAGCAAATGACGCAGGCTTATGGCATACGCGGCACACCTACGCTGATAGTCGACGGCAGATATATGATTACCGGCCTGTCGCCAACAGATACGATCAAGGTATTGAGCCAACTGGTTGAAAAAGTCCGCAAGGAACGCCACGCAGGCAAACACTGATGGCGTTGCGCGTCGTCATCAGCGGCGCATCCAGCGGCCTCGGTCTGGCGCTGGCGCAACACTATCTGCGGCGGGGCGCGCACGTTGCAGCCTGCGCCCGCCGCGCAGACCTGCTGCAAACCCTGTCTGAACAATTCCCCGGACAAGTCTACTGCTACCCGCTGGATGTGCGCGATGGCGCAGCGCTACAGACGGCAGCACAGGATTTCATCACTCGCGCGGGAGTACCCGATATCGTGATTGCCAACGCCGGCGTCAGCCGTGGCACCCTCACCGAATATGCCGAAGACGTGGCAACCTTCCAGCAGGTGATGGACATCAACGTAATGGGTGCAGTAAAAACCTTCCAGCCCTTTATAAATGCAATGCGTAAAGCTGGCCACGGCACAATGGTTGGCATCGCCAGCGTCGCCGGCTTCCGCGGCCTGCCGGGGGCGGCAGCCTACTCCGCCTCCAAGGCCGCGCTTATTTCATATCTGGAAAGCCTGCGCGTAGAACTGCGCGGCAGCGGCGTCAGCGTCGTCACGCTGTGCCCCGGTTATATCGAAACACCGATGACCGAAATCAACCCCTATGCCATGCCTTTTATCCTGCCAGCCGCTACTGCCGCACGGCGCATTGCAGGCGTCATTGCGGCACGCAAATCCTTTGCAGTGGTGCCTTGGCAGATGGGACTGGTCGGGCACGTGCTAAAACGGCTGCCCAACTGGCTGTATGATTTATTGTTCAGCAAAGCTCCGCACAAACCGCGCGGACTGATTTGATCCAATCCTGCCTGTGTAACTGCGTACCGGGTTTAGTCACCAGACGAAACTTGTCAATCACATACCGTTAACCCTAAGTGACTAGCCAATCAGGCCTATTGCTTCCTCAACCAGTGACCCATAGAATGGCATGTTTTCCCGTTAATAATAATATTGACGGGGCATTTATGATGATGAGAAAAATCAACAATAAATCAAATAGATATAATTTCACGGGATTATTGTCAAAGCAAGGAAACAAGAATGTTTAATACGGTATTTCGCTGGTTCCAGAACGAGTTTAGCAACGATATTATCAGTTTCACACTATGCGTGATTATGCTTGTGCTGTATCACATATATCTGCACTATAAAACCGTCAAGGATCCAAACTACAGCGTGTCGTCAGTCAACGCGATGGCACGCGCCATTTGGGTTGAAGTAATGATGAGCAGCGGCAAACCGGATGTAATTCCGATACAAACTTTCCGCAATTCCACCATGGCGGCCACTTTCCTCGCGTCAACTGCAGTATTGCTCATGATGGGTGTGCTTACATTGAGCGGCCAAAGCGACAACCTCAATAGCACCTGGCACACATTGAATACCTTTGGTACTACGCATCCCAATCTATGGCTGAGCAAGCTTCTGCTGTTATTGCTTGACCTGTTTGTGGCATTTTTCTGTTTTTCGATGTCGATCCGCATTTATCACCATGTCGGTTACATGATCAATGTTCCCTATACCCTGAATCACAAGCATATATCGCCAAAACATGTTGCACTGCATCTGAACCGTGGAGGCAAGTACTACTACATAGGCATGCGTGCCTTCTATTTCCTGGTGCCTCTGGTATTCTGGCTATTCGGCCCGCATTTCATGCTGCTGTCGACGATCGTACTCGTCATTGCACTCTTCTATATAGACCGCGCACCCAAGATCCTGAGCGAGGATTACGCTGAATAAGCAATAAAATCAATGGGATTGTCTTCCGGATTTCCAGCTAGCTGCTCAATAAAGCCAGACATAAGCGGCGGTTTAGTTTTCGGCTGCGCTGCAGGGCGTGTTTCCCGCGCCTGCTTGTATTAACCCGCCAGTTTTTTCTTCAGAATCTCGTTCATCTGCGCCGGATTCGCCTTGCCCTTGCTGGCCTTCATCGCAAGACCAACAAAAAAACCAAACAGTTTGTCCTTGCCGCTACGATATTCAGCCACCTTGTCCGCATTGGCGGCGATGATTTCGTCCACCAGCGCCTCGAGTGCGCCCACATCGGACACCTGCTTCAAACCCTTGGCTTCTATAATTTCATCAGCCGTGCCGCCTTCGCTCCACATGCTGCGGAATACTTCCTTGGCTCCGGAATTGGAGATGGTGTTATCTTTGATGCGAATAAGTATGCCGCTTAGTTGATGCGCGCTAATCGGGCAGCGCGCCATCTCAAGATCATCACGATTGAGTTGTGCATTTACTTCGCCCATAATCCAATTTAATACCAACTTGGCATTAGCCTGGCGTTTTTGCATATATTGTTTTACAGTAGCTTCTTCCTTTGCAACCCATGACTGTCCATCATTACTAACGATGCGCAATACCTCATCAAAGAATGCGGCAGTTTCAAACGATAATGTAAGAGAAGCAGCATCGTCACTAGTCAAACCAAACTCATTCGCATACCGCAGCTGTTTTGCGCGTGGCAGTTCCGGCAGGGTGGCGCGCATCTGCTCAATCCACTCCTTGCTGATCTCCAGTGGCAGCAGATCAGGGTCGGGGAAGTAACGGTAGTCGTGCGCTTCTTCCTTGCTGCGCATGGAACGCGTTTCACCGGTATCGGGATTGAACAGCACAGTGGCCTGCTGAATTTTACCGCCATTTTCCAATGTATCAATCTGCCATTGCACTTCGTAATCGATCGCCTGCTGCATGAATTTGAATGAGTTGAGATTCTTGATCTCGCGCCTGGTACCCAGTTCACCACCGGGACGGCGTACCGAAACGTTGACGTCGCAACGGAACGAGCCTTCCTGCATATTACCGTCGCAGATGCCGATCCAGCGCACCAGCGTATGCAGGGACTTGGCATAAGCAATCGCTTCGGCGGCAGAACACATATCAGGTTCGGACACGATCTCCAGCAGCGGCGTGCCTGCGCGGTTAAGGTCGATGCCGGTCATGCCGTGGAAATCTTCGTGCAGCGATTTGCCGGCGTCCTCTTCCAGATGGGCGCGGGTCAGACGCACCACTTTTTCGTATGGTTCAGCTTTACCAACCGCAGGCACATGGATGGTCAGCTCGCCTTTGCCGACGACCGGCAGGTCCATCTGGCTGATCTGATAGCCCTTGGGCAAATCGGGATAAAAGTAATTTTTGCGCGCAAACACCGAGCGCGGTGCAATGTGCGCACCCGTGGCGAGCCCAAACAAAATCGCCCGTTCCACTGCGCCCTTGTTCAACACCGGCAACACGCCAGGCAAGGCAATGCTCACCGCATCCGCCTGCGTATTCGGCTCGGCGCCAAATGCTGTGGAAGCGCCGGAAAAAATTTTGGTTTTGGTGGAGAGCTGCGTGTGTACTTCCAGCCCGATAACGATTTCCCAAGTCATAGTTATATTTTCTCTGCTTTTTTTGAAGAACGAGGCTTAGTTGGCTTTTCGACTGCGGAATTAAGTTTGACAATCTTATCCCAATCTATACTTCCATCCTCCAGACAATATTCTTCTATAAAAACCTTGGTGAAACGGGTATTGGCTTTGCCATATTCGACCTCAAATTCATCATTACGTTGTTTGGCCTTATGTCCAAGGGGCTCGATTAAATCGAGATAAAGTGAGGCATCGCCACTAACGAGGGTCCAAAATTTTTCACCACAATATTTATAGTAATCACCCTTGTCCGGGGAATTATCCCTTCCGTAACAACAGCCATTGACAGCGACCACATTTCTGACAGTTCCGTTTTGGCGCAGCACAATTTTGGCTTTTTTGAAATTGTCCTTCATTTTCTTAATCTGGCTTGAATTTCCCCAATTGGGGCCAGATTTGATCGATACAATGAAACGCGTTTCATTCTGTGAAAATTCTAGATCGACACCTTCAATCCCTGACTTAATGCCATGCAAAGCAATTGAACAAACATGAATCGCCACATTTTCAAGGAATGCTCCAAAAATAGCCTTAACAAACCCACTAGCTGTATTTATGTTCTTAGCTTTGAACAGGTAAGGATTTTTGCGAATCAAAACCTTATCTAAATTCAGTCCTGAAAGGCTTTCCAAACGGCGTTGGTAAAACTCAGGAATTTTCTGTTCAATGTAAGCTTCGACTTTACTTTTCATGTCGTCACCTTGTATTTTGCAGGTTTCTGCAATAACACTAACTGCCTATCTAAAATTTTCTCTCTAGCCATTTCGCAATATTCAGACACAATTTCGATACCTACTGCATTACGACGTAACTCTTTTGCCACTTCAAGAGTAGTACCAGAACCTGCAAAGGGATCCAGTACGGAATCCCCCTCATCGGTAAATAATTTTATAAACCACTCAGGTAATGCTTTTGGAAAAGCTGCACTATGCTTTTTATTTCCACACTCCGTAGCCATATGAAGGACGTTGGTAGGGTAAGCCATTGTGCGTTCAGCCCAATTTGCGATATTCTTTCCAAAGCCGCTACCAACTTGCGAATCGTAACGTACCACATCATTCTTTCCCAACGATTTAAGCCTTGTGTCAGCCCAGTCACCCATCGGAACCATGACCTACTCCTGATTCATCTTGAATTTGCGTGATTTAGTAAAATGCAGACAGCGTTCCCAAGAGTCTCTAAAACGGTTAGGCCATTTACCTGGGTAGCAATTCTTTTTATGCCAAATATATTCTTCTGTCCAAAACCAGCCTTGCTTTCTAAGTTCTATTATTAATTCAAGCACATAGGTATGCCGCTCGCCATTTTCAGCTTTTTCTTTAATGTTGAGCACGAATGAACCTGTAGGTTTAAGAACTCTCAAAAACTGTGCCGAGCGGGGCAAAAACCATTCAACGTATTGCTCCGGTTTAATACCACCATATGTTTGAACACGGCGGTCAGCATATGGTGGAGAAGTGATAATCAGGCCAAATGAATCGTCCTTAGCCTTTTTCAAAACGTCAAGACAATCACCTTCCAGTATTTCTGTATACAATTTCATACTACTCCTTCAGGGGCACGGGTATGGTGATCGGTCGCCAACTGGTACTGGTGCGCCACATTCAGCATGCGCGCCTCGTCGAAATAATTGCCGATAATCTGCAGGCCCACCGGCATACCCGGATTGCCATTGACAGCCGCGCCAAAGCCGCACGGAATGGACATACCGGGCAGACCCGCCAGGTTCACCGCGATGGTGTAGATATCGGACAGATACATCTGCACCGGGTCATCGCCTTTCTCGCCCAGGTTAAATGCAGTGGTCGGGCTGGTGGGGCCCATGATCACGTCGCAGTGCTTGTACGCCTCAACAAAGTCCTGCGCGATCAGGCGCCGTATCTTTTGCGCCTTCAGGTAATAGGCATCGTAATAACCGTGCGACAGCACATAGGTGCCGATCATGATGCGGCGCTTCACTTCGTCGCCGAAACCCTGCGCGCGCGATTTCTCGTACATATCGGCAAGGTCGCCATATTCCCTGGCGCGGTGGCCATAGCGCACACCGTCGAAACGCGACAGGTTGCTTGATGCCTCGGCTGGCGCCAGCACGTAATACACCGGAATCGACAGGCGCGAATTGGCCAGGCTGATGTCAACAGTGACAGCGCCCAGTTTTTTGTATTCAGCGATGGCTGCGTCAACAGCCTTGCCCACATCGGCGCTCAAGCCTTCGCCGAAGAATTCCCTGGGCAGGCCGATGCGCAACCCTTTCAGTGGCTGCTCCAAGGTGCGAGTGTAATCTTCCTTATCGCGCTGCAGGCTGGTGGAGTCACGCTCGTCAAAGCCCGCCATCACGTTCAGCATCAGCGCCAGATCTTCCGCGCTGCGCGCCATCGGGCCTGCCTGATCGAGGCTGGAGGCAAACGCGATCATGCCGTAGCGCGACACCACACCGTAGGTGGGCTTCAGGCCGGAAATACCGCACAGTGCAGCCGGCTGGCGGATGGAGCCACCGGTATCGGTGCCTGTTGCCGCCGCGCACAGGCGCGCCGCCACGGCTGCAGCGGTGCCGCCGGAGCTGCCGCCGGGCACCGCCTTGCGATTCCACGGATTTTTTACCGCGCCAAAATACGAGGTTTCATTGCTCGACCCCATCGCGAATTCATCCATATTGGTCTTGCCCAGATTCACCGCGCCTGCGTTGTTGAATTGTGTAATGACATGGGCGTCATAGGGCGCGATAAAAGTTTCCAGCATCTTCGAGCCACAGGTGGTGCGCCAGCCTTTTGCGCAGAAAATATCTTTCTGCGCAAAAGGGATGCCGGTCAGCACTTCGGCCTTGCCCGCTGCCAGCCGTGCATCGGCGGCACGCGCCTGTGCCAGGCTTGCATCCGCGTCCAGCGTGATATATGCGTTCAGCTCAGGATTGAGTTTATTGATGCGATCCAGATACAGCTGAGTCAACTCGACACTGGAAATTTTTTTTGCGGCCAACTGGCTGGAAAGTTGTTTAAGGCTGCTGTTAATCATTGTTAAATAACCTGGAAAGCTTGAATTTACGGTAGAGGCAAGAAACCAAAGCCTCCCCGTTTGTTGATTTACTCGATTACCTGAGGCACCAGATAGAGTCCGCGCTCCACTTGCGGCGCTATTGACTGGAACAGTTCGCGCTGGTTGCCTTCGCTCACCACGTCCTCGCGCAGGCGCTGGGCGAGGTCCTGCGCATGGGCCATCGGCTCGATTCCAGCGGTATCCACCGCCTGCATTTCCTCTATCAGCCCGAAAATACTGGACATCTGCGCATGGGCTGCCTGAATCTCGGCTTCAGTCATGGCCAGCCGTGCGAGGCGAGCCACTTTTTTAACATCATCGGTGCTTAGTGACATATTCGGTATAAGGCCTGTTTCAAAACAAGTTTAATAGGGTATCATAAACGACTTAGCGGCGGGTTTTTACAACATTCCTGAATACAGGGAGATGCAATCGGGATTTTGACTTTTCCGGTTACAAACGGTTACAACTTTTCTGGATAACAACGGTTACTATTTTTCGAGAAATCCGGTTTTTCGATAACTCCGGTTTTTTAATTTTTCTGATTATTACATTCGGGACACTTTTTTTATGTTTGGTTTTTATGACAGCTATTTCACCAATGACCTGGCGATTGACTTGGGCACTGCAAACACACTCATCTGGGCCCGCGGCAAAGGTATCGTACTCGACGAACCGTCTGTAGTCTCAATACGCCAGGAAGGCGGCCCCAACGGTAAAAAGGTAATTCAGCAGGTCGGCCTGGCTGCCAAACAGATGCTGGGCCGCACACCCGGAAACATCACCGTGATACGTCCGATGAAAGACGGTGTGATCGCCGACTTTACCGTCACCGAACAGATGCTCAAGCAGTTTATCCGCCGCGTGCATAAATCCAATATGTTCACCCCCAGCCCGCGCATTGTTATTTGCGTACCCTGCGGCTCCACCCAGGTTGAACGCCGTGCGATCCGCGAGGCCGCCTATGCGGCAGGAGCGCGCCGCGTGGAGCTGATCGAAGAGCCGATGGCTGCCGCGATAGGCGCCGACCTGCCGATTGAGGATGCGACCGGCTCGATGGTGGTCGATATCGGCGGCGGCACCACCGAAGTCGGCGTGCTATCCCTCGGGGGCGCCGTTTACTCCGGCTCGGTCCGTGTGGGCGGCGACAAATTCGATGAGGCCATCATCAACTACATCCGCCGCAACTACGGCATGCTGATAGGCGAAACCACCGCAGAAAACATCAAGAAGGAAATCGGCTCAGCCTTCCCCGGCAGCGAAGTGCGCGACATGGAAGTGAAAGGGCGCAACCTCGCAGAAGGCGTGCCGCGCAGCTTTACCATTTCCAGCAATGAAATTCTGGAAGCGCTCACCGACCCTCTGAACAGCATCGTCAGCGCGGTAAAAACCGCACTGGAACAAACCCCGCCGGAACTCGGCGCGGACATCGTCAGCAAAGGCATGGTGCTGACCGGCGGCGGCGCCTTGCTGCGCGACATCGACCGCCTGCTGATGGAAGAAACCGGCCTGCCGGTCATCATTGCCGACGACCCGCTGACCTGCGTCGTACGCGGTTCCGGCAAGGCTTTGGAACGCATGGATAAATTCAGCAATATCTTCACCAAGGACTAAACTCGGACCGGATTCAAAACATGCCCGAGCAGGTTTCGCCGGGCCCGGTTGTTCCAGCATAGATATTCCAAATCCATGGATAGCACGCAGTCATTCAAGTTCTTTAATCGCGGCCCCAGTCCGGTAGCCCGCTTTATTTTTTTCGCGCTGATCTCCCTGTTGCTGCTTTTTATAGATGCGCGCTACAAGCATCTGGAGTCCATACGCTATGTGCTGGCGCTTCCGATCCAGCCCCTGCAACGTCTGGCCTCCGGCATGGCAACGCAACCGGGCGCATGGTGGGATCAATTCAGCGGCTACGTGGACAGCCAGGGAAATTTGATCAACGAAAACACACAGCTCCGCCAACAGCATACGGTCGACAGCAACAAATTGCTGGAGTTGCAGGTTTTGCAGACTGAAAACACGCAGTTGCGCAAGCTGTTTGATCTGGCGCAGCATGAAGATTTCCCGATGCTGATGGCTGAAATTGTATATGTGGAACGCGACATTTTTAAACGCAAGGTGTTCGTCGACAAGGGCTCGCAAAAAAACGTCGTTGCCGGACAGGTGGTAATGGACGAAACAGGCGTGGTCGGGCAAGTCACTCGCGTTTATCCATGGCTGAGCGAAATTACGCTGATTACGGACAAGGACCATGCGGTACCGGTTCAGGTGCTGCGCACCGGCTTGCGCGCAGTTGTTTTTGGCTCCGGCGATATCAGCAACCTGGCGCTGCGTTATATGCCGATCAGTTCCGACGTCCAGGTTGGCGATGTGCTGGTTACCTCGGGTATCGACGGCACCTATCCTCCCGGTCTTCCTGTCGCGAAAGTTACGCAGATCGAACGTGACCCGGCCTATCCGTTTGCGCACATTGTATGCACGCCACTGGCGGGTGTAGACCAGCAACGGCAGCTCATGATTATTTCCGGGTTGCACAAAATACCGGAATTGCCATCGGAAAGTGCGCCGGTTGCAAACATCAAGATCAAGAAACCCAAGCGGAGCAAGCAGTGAACGAGCAATATTCAAATGACCAGGAATTCCTGCTGCCTGCCACCACGACATTTATTGTGTTGAGCATGTTTGCAGGACTCATGCTGAACTGGCTGCCCTGGCAAGGTTTATGGCTGGCACTGCGCCCCGACTTCGCGGGACTGGTGCTGCTGTATTGGTGCACTCACAAGCCCCATAGAGTTGGCATCGGTATCGCATGGCTGGTTGGGATTCTTGCAGATGTGGCAGACTCCAGTTTATTCGGCCAGCACGCGCTATCTTATTCTTTGCTTGCATTCGGCGGAATACTGTTGCATCGACGTATCCAGATGTTCGATGTGCGCGATCAGCCTTTGCAAATCTTTCCCCTGCTGCTGCTCAGTTATGCGGTTTTTGCCGCCATACACTGGCTGATGCGCGGCAGCATATCCTGGGAATATTTCCTGGGTAGCCTGAGCTCTGCCCTGATCTGGGTGCCGCTGTCCATCCTGTTGCAAACCATGCGCCGTTCACGAAGCAATCCCAACGAGTTATGAGGCTTTACACCGAGCTGAAAAATCACCAGCGCGAAATTTACTTCTTCCGTCTGCGCTTGGTACTCAGCATGACTTTTGTACTGATACTGGTGTTTATCCTGTTGGCACGCCTGGCTTATCTGCAAATTGCGCGGCAGAGTTATTTCACCACACTGGCCGATAACAACCGTATCTCGGTTGTTCCCATTGTGCCCAATCGCGGCCTGATTCAGGATCGCAACGGCGTAGTGCTGGCGCAAAATTATTCCGGGTATACGCTGGAAATTTCACCCGCCAAAGTTACAGATCTGGAGGGAACCATAGACTCTTTGGCCACGCTGGTTGATATACAGGCCAAGGACCGCAAACGCTTCAAGAAATTGCTGACGGAATCGCATACTTCCAACAGTTATCCTATCCGCAGCCGTCTGAGCGAAGCCGAGGTAGCGCGTTTTGCCGCACAGAGCTTTCGCTTTCCCGGCGTGGAAATCAAGGCACGCCTGTTCCGGGAATATCCATACCGCGATAAAACGTCCCATCTGATCGGCTATGTCGGCCGCATCAACGACAAGGATTTTGAGCAGTTGCAGGCAAATAATCTGGATGCCAATTACCGGGGTTCCGACTACATCGGCAAAATAGGCATCGAGCAGAGTTATGAACGTGAACTGCATGGCACCACCGGTTTTGAGCAGGTTGAAGTGGATGCGGGTGGGCGCGGCGTGCGCGTATTATCCAGAACTGCACCCAAATCCGGCAACACCCTGACTCTCACGATAGACATTAAATTGCAGGAAATTGCAGAGCAGGCCTTCGGCGATTATCGCGGCGCTCTGGTAGCAATTGACCCGACCAACGGTGAAGTATTGGCTTTTGTCAGCAAACCAGGTTATGACCCCAACCTGTTTGTGGACGGTATCGACACAGATACCTGGGACACGCTGAATAACTCGCCCGATGTGCCGCTTAACAACCGCGCGCTGCGCGGACAGTATCCGCCCGGCTCCACCATCAAGCCCTTTATGGCGCTTGCCGGACTGGACTCCGGCAAGCGGACGCCAAGCTTTACCATTAACGATCCGGGTTATTTTACCCTTCCCGGCAGCCGTCATAAATACCGTGACTGGAAAGTGGGCGGACACGGTGTCGTGGACATGTTCAAGGCCATCGTTATCTCGTGCGATACCTACTTCTACGGCCTGGCTACCGATGTGGGTATAGACGGACTACACGCCTATCTGGAGAAGTTTGGATTTGGCAAAATGACCGGGCTGGATATGCAGGGCGAATCTGCCGGTTTACTGCCTTCACCGGACTGGAAGCGACGCCGGTTCGGCCAGATATGGTATCCCGGCGACACGGTTTCTGTGGGTATCGGCCAAGGCTACACGCTGGTAACGCCGATGCAGCTCGCCTATGCCACTGCTATTCTGGCAAATAATGGCATCGGTTATCGCCCGCATCTGGTCAAACCGTCAGGCCTGTCAACTGACCCGCAAGGCGATAAACCGGAAGTGCCAATCGATATTAATCTCCACTTGAAACCTGAATATATTGCGCTGGTTAAACGCGCCATGGTCGCAGTTACCCTACCCGGCGGCACCGCAGCTTATGCGGGCTCGGGTGCTGCCTACAGCTTTGCCGGGAAAACCGGAACCGCACAGGTTATCGGCATCAAGCAGGGCGAAAAATACAATGTGAAAGATGTGAGCGAATACAATCGGGACCATGCCTGGTTTATTGCCTTTGCGCCGGCCGACAAGCCCCGCATCGCAGTGGCGGTGCTGGCTGAAAATGCCGGCCACGGCGGCACAATCTCGGCACCGATCGCGCGCAAGGTATTTGATTATTACCTGCTGGGCAAGGTACCCCCGCCGCCCCAGAAGACAAAAGCTGAGTTGGAAATGGAAAAAGAGAAGGAGACGGAGCATGATTAACCAGTTGCAAAGACGTTTTACCGCTCATCTCGATCCCATGCTGATGTCAGCTTTGGGCGCATTAATGCTGGTGAGCCTGGTGCTGATCTACAGCGCCAGCGGCAGCAGCATGGATCGCGTATGGTCACAGTTATTGAATATCCTGGTGGCTTTTGTCGCGCTGTGGCTGGTAGCCAATATGCCGCTGCATTACCTGATACGCGGTGCCGTCCCGATTTATATACTCGGCATGGTGCTGCTGATAGATGTAGCCCTGTTCGGTGAAATCAACAATGGCGCGCGCCGCTGGTTAAATATCGGCATTGCCACTATTCAGCCTTCCGAGTTAATGAAAATTGCGGTACCGCTGATGATGGCCTGGTATTTTGAGCGGCATGAAGCCACTTTGGCGCTGAGAAATTATTTTATAGCCGCAGTATTGCTCGCTGTTCCGGTTGCGCTGATTCTGCGCCAGCCCGACCTTGGCACAGCATTGCTGATCTGCGCAAGCGGCTTCTACGTGCTGTTTCTTGCGGGACTCAGTTGGCGCGTCATTATTGGCCTGGTGGTCACGGCACTGGCAAGCGCGCCGTTTGTCTGGCATGCAATGCATGACTACCAGCGTCAACGTATCATGATGCTGCTGGACCCCTCGCAAGACCCGCTGGGCAAGGGCTACCACACGATTCAGGGCATGATCGCCGTAGGCTCCGGCGGCGTCCTGGGCAAAGGCTACCTGAACGGCACACAGACACATCTGGAGTTTTTACCCGAGCGCACCACCGACTTTATTTTTGCCGTGTACTCGGAAGAGTTTGGCCTGATCGGCAACCTCATCCTGCTGGCTATCTACCTGTTCATTATCTGGCGCGGCTTTGTCATCACCGCCAATGCGTCAACCTACTTCACGCGCCTGATGGCCGGCTCGATCACCCTGACATTTTTCACCTATACCTTCGTCAACATGGGCATGGTCAGCGGCATCCTCCCGGTCGTTGGCGTACCCTTGCCGCTAATCAGTTACGGCGGCACTTCCATGCTCACGCTGTATCTCGGTTTCGGCATGTTGATGAGCATTCATTCGCACAAAACATTAGTGCAAAGCTAAGGGGATAACAGATGAACATGCGGATTATTTTATTAGCCATAATGTCCATCACACTGGCGGCCTGCCGTAGCAATGCTACGAGGCCTGACATGGAAACACACGACACTCGCGCACCGGCGAGCGCTAACGAGCCTGCAACGCCCCAACAACCGGCGGGCGGTTCCTATCTTGCAGGCGATGGCCCCGGAGCAAACACCCCCTCCAATCTGGCGGGCATTCCCGATGCTGTTCCTCATGCCGAGCCGCTGCATCGCTATGCAAACCGTCCCTATACCGTGCTGGGAAAAACCTATACACCGCTCACTGTGACCGGCACCTACAAAGAACGCGGCATCGCCTCCTGGTACGGCAAGAAATTTCACGGTCAGCGCACCTCTATTGGCGAGGTATACGACATGTACGGCATGACCGCAGCGCATACCACGCTGCCCATCCCCAGCTATGCGAAAGTAACCAATCTTGCCAATCACAAATCGGTGATCGTGCGCATCAATGACCGCGGGCCATTTTTACATGACCGCATCATCGACCTTTCCTATACTGCGGCCGACAAGCTCGGCATCATCGGTAACGGCCAGGGCGAGGTTGAAGTGGAGAGCCTGTCAGCCGACGACAGTGCGCCTGCGAAGATCTCGCCCATCTACAAAGCTCCCTTACAGATCGCAGCCTTGCCACCCGAAGCAACATCTGGAAGCGAGATATACCTGCAACTGGGCGCATTCAACTCGCAGCACGGCGCTGAAGAGTTTCTGGGCAACATGCGCGCCAAGCTTAGCAACACCGGCAAACAACTGAGCCTGGCGCATAAAAACGGCATGGTAAAAGTTCGTATCGGCCCCTATTCCAGCACGGATACCGCTCATGCGATTGCGCTCAAACTGGAATCGCTGTTGGAGTTCAAACCGCTGGTGAGTTTGTACTAATACATTCTTGCTTTTGACTTTTTGCTTTTTCAGATTTTTATTCCCCTCATCCGCCACCGAGTAGCGGAGACTGGTCAGGGGTAGTCGGCGGTGGATGAGGGGGGGAATAAAAACCACAGGTCTTATTTGAAAGTTGTTTAATTCTGGGCACTTTCAAATCCCTCCTAACCTCCCTTTGCTAAAGAGAGGAACATTCATTGCTCAAGCACTCTCTCTGCCTCGTGTAATGTCCATATAAAATCTCAGGCAAATCTTTTCACGCCAGCTTTTTTTGCTGCCTTCTGCAAGTCTTCATCCAGTGTTGCCAACGGTATACCTTGTCTCAAGGCCAACTCAAGATAGGACGCATCATAAGCAGATAATTTGTATCGCCGTGCCAGTTGCAGCGTATCGGACAAGGCATGTGTGAACGTGGCAGAGTCTACGTCAATATCTACGCCTTCCAGCATTTCAAGAAATGCACCGCTCCTTGCTTCTGTCACCAGACCTTTTGCTTCCGCCCTGGCAAAGATGTTTGCCATCCCTAATAACACCCATGTGGCGCGGGCGAGTGCATTGTCTTGCTCATGCACGCCCTTCTTCGATGAGTTCCTTGATGCCTACTCCCCGCACAGGATCAGCAAGCATGAACGACTTGAGTTTTTCCGCTGCCGCAACTTTATCCTTTGCCTTTGCGCCCTGACTGGGAACCAGATCCGCAACGGCTTCGCCGCGGTTGGTGATAGTAAAACTTTTGCCGGCTTTCACTTGCCGCAGCAATTCTGGAAGCCTGGTTTTTGCTTCATACGAACCAATTTCAATCTTCATCGCCAGCTCCTTTAACCGGTTTCTATTCAGACCAGTATATAGACCAGTCTGGTCAAGATGGAGCACTCGCCGCCATGTCCAAGATCAATCCAGTTTAACCCGGATCGTTCATTGGTTCGTGGGCCGGGTTAAAATAATATAATCAACACATTGATTATATTAAATAAATTATCAAAGCTTGAAAGGCGTTTTAATAATCGCCCGCCCATCCGCAATCTTCTTCGGCTCTGGTTTCCACGCATGCCCATAGATTACTTCAAAAGTCGCTGGCAGTTTGCCATCGCGCCGCAAGCGTTCGTAATTTTCCAGCACCCTGCCCCAGGCCCTTTTCCCCATCATGCCCGTCGCACGGCCAGCAGTGGCGTTATGCGCGCCTATACTGCGCAAGTCCTGCATCACCGCTTTAACGTCGTTGTAGGTCAGCGTGAGGTATTCCATGTCCATCACCGGATCGGCAAAACCACCGGCTACCAGCATGTCGCCGATGTCGTGCATGTCGGCGAAGCGGTTGAGGTGGTTGTAGCCATCGACGCCCTGGAAGGCGCTGCGGATTTCCTTCAGCGTGTCGGGACCGAAGGTGGAGAACATCAGCAGGCCGTCCACTTTCAGTGTCCTGTGGGACTCTGCCAGCGTGGCGGGCAGGTCATTGCACCATTGCACGGCGAGGTTGGACCACACCATGTCCATGCTATTAGCCTTAAGCGGCAGCGCTTCCATATCGGCGCACACATATTGTATGGTATTTCCTGCAAACAGTTTGCTCCACCAGCTTGAGGTGCCGCGTGCCGCCTGCAGCATGCCCATCGCGATATCCAGCGCCACGATCTGCGCGGCGGGATAGCGCTCAGCCAACTGCCTGGTACCCCAGCCGGTGCCGCTACCGGCATCCAGTATGCTTAACGGCTGCTGCCTGATGTAATCCAGCCGATCCAGCATGCGCATGCATACCTCGCGCTGCATCACCGCAGCAGCGTCATACTGCGTTGCAGCTTTGCTGAATGCCTTGCGCACGGCACGTTTGTCTATCTCAAATTCATTCATCTAAAAAACTCGTCAGGTGCTGCATAAATATTTGCGGATGTGACAGGAACGGCGCATGGGCCGCGCCCTGCACCACGGCCAGGCGCGCCTTGGGCAAAGCTTGCGCCAGCGCTTCCGATGCTGCTTTTGGTGTCAGCGTATCGCGCTCCCCGGCTATCACCAGCGTGGAAGGCATGATATTCGATAGCTGTGCGCGCAAATCCGTGTCGCGCAGAATTTCAAGGCCGCCTCGCAGCGCTGCTATATCCGGCTCGCCTTTGGCAAACAATCGTGCGCGCAGATCGACCAGCAACTCGCGCTCATGTTCACTGCCGCGTACCTGCAAGGCGAGAAAACGGCGCAGGGTTTGCGCGTGGTTTTGCAGCAGTGACGCCGCAAATTCCTGCAGCGTATCTGCCGCCATGGCGCTGCTCCAGTTTTCTTTCTGTACAAAGCACGGCGTCGTGGCAACCAGCACCAGTTTTTTTACCTGCGCAGGATGCAGTTGCGCCCAGCGCAAAGCCAGTTGTCCGCCCAGCGACCAGCCAACAACGGTGAGCGGCTCGTTAAACTGTGCGGCCAATTGCTGCACCACGCCGTCAAGATCATAGGGTATGCAGGAACCGCTGCCGCCATGACCGGGCAGGTCTGCCCGATGCACCCGATGCGACCCGGCCAGTTGCGCCGCCACCTGGTCCCAGATGCCGCTGTGCATGCCCCAGCCATGTATCAGCAACAACGGCGCCCCGCCGCCTTGCGACTCAACGTGCAAGCTCATGCAACGCCCCGATCAACTCTGCTACATCTTTTTTCTCATGGGTCGCCGACAGTGAAATTCGCAGCCGCGCTGTGCCCTGTGGCACGGTGGGCGGGCGTATCGCAGGCACCCAGATACCGCGCGCACGCAGGCCTTCGCTCAAGGCCAGCGCGGCGTCATTGCCGCCTGCCAGCAGCGGCTGGATCGGTGTGGAGGATTCCAGCAGCGACCACGGCAAATCGCGCAGGCCTTCACGCAGCTGTGCGATCGATTGCTGCAAGCGCTCGCGCCGCCAGTCTTCTTCACGCAATATTTGCAGAGCTGCCACCAACGCAACGGACAATGCAGGCGGGCTGGCGGTGGTATAAACGTAGCTGCGTGCATTCTGCAGCAGGGTATCGATGACTATTTGTTCGGCAGCGACATAGGCACCCGAAACGCCCGCAGCCTTGCCCAGCGTCGCCATATAAATGATGCGTGGCGAAGCCAGCCTGAAATGCGACATCACTCCGCGCCCATGTTCGCCCAGCACGCCAAAGCCATGCGCATCGTCGAGCAGCAGCCACGCATCGTATTGCTCGCACAAAGCCAGCAGCTCCGGCACGGGCGCGATATCGCCATCCATGCTGAAGACTGCATCGCTAAGGATGAGTTTGCGCCCGCTCCGTGTCTGCGCAAGTTGCTGCGCCAGATGCGCCGCATCGTTATGGCGGTAGCGCTTTATTTCTGCGCGCGACAGCAGCATCGCGTCGTTGAGTGAAGCGTGATTCAGCTTGTCGGCAAACACCGTGTCGCCGCGCCCCAGCAGCGCCTGCACCGCCCCCAGATTGGCCATGTAACCGGTGGAGAAAGATAGCGCAGCGGGTTTGCCGACAAACTCAGCAAGCGCCTGCTCCAGTGTGTGATGAGCATCGAAGTGGCCGCTTACCAGATGTGAAGCGCCAGATCCGACGCCAAATTGCTGCGCACCCTGCTGTAATGCTTCAATTAATTTTGGATGATTGGCGAGGCCCAGATAGTCATTGCTGCAAAACGACAGATAGTCAGCGCCATCCACCGTGATGCGTACTCCCTGCGCGCTTTGCAGCGTGCGCCGACGCCGCAGCAGCCCTTGTTCGGCGCGTTCATCCAGTTCTTTCTTTAAATGGGAGAAGGGCAAAATCTGTATACCGTGGCAGGGAGTATGCAGGAGCGCAATTTATTGCGCGATTGGTTTCGCAAATGAATCGCGCAATAAATTGCGCTCCTGCAAGGTATCCCTCAGGTGCGGGAGTGGGACTCTGTGAAAGGATACATCCCCAGTTTGTCCATCATCGCGCGGTCGCGCGCGACATCGGGATTGCCGGTGGTGAGCAACTGGTCGCCATAGAACATCGAGTTGGCACCGGCGAGGAAGCACATCGCCTGCACCACTTCGCTCATCTGCTGGCGTCCTGCGGATAGACGCACGCGCGCCTTCGGCATGGTGATGCGCGCCACCGCAATGGTGCGCACAAAATCCAGCGGATCGATTTCCTCGCTATCCTGCAGCGGCGTGCCTTCCACCTTGACCAGATTGTTGATCGGCACACTCTCTGGGTAAGGATCGAGATTGGCCAGCTGCGCAAGCAGCCCGGCGCGTTGCGTAATGTTTTCGCCCATGCCGACGATGCCGCCGCTGCATACGTGCATGCCTGCCTTGCGCACGCGTTCCAGCGTGTCCAGCCTGTCCTGATAATCGCGCGTGGAGATAATATCGCCATAAAATTCAGGCGCGGTGTCCAGATTGTGGTTGTAATAGTCCAGTCCCGCATCGCGCAGCTGTTCCACATTTTCATCGTTCAGCATGCCCAGCGTGGCGCAAGTCTCCATCCCCAGACCGCGCACCGCCTTAACCATCTCCACCACGCTTTCCATATCTTCGTCGCTCGGCTCGCGCCATGCAGCACCCATGCAGAAACGCCCGGCGCCGCTGTCTTTAGCGGCCTGGGCGGCCTTGACCACCTCGGCCAGTTGCAGCATCTTTTTGTTTTCCACGCCGGCTGAATGGAAAGCCGACTGCGGGCAATAGCCGCAGTCCTCGGAACAGCCGCCGGTTTTGATCGACAGCAAGGTGGACAGTTGCACCGCATTCGGGTCGAAATTTTCGCGATGCACCTGCTGTGCCCGATACATCAGGTCATTGAACGGCAGCTTGAACAATGCTTCGATTTCAGCCACACTCCAGCGCTCGTTGCCTGAGACTGAATCGGTTGATGCGGCTTTTGCAATGCGGAAAAGCTTTACAGACTGAATATGCATTTGTATAGAACCGGGTTAGATTGCCAAATAAGCCGGCATCTTCGAATAAAGGAGGCAACTTGTCAATTTTGAAGCGCCTGTTTTTTAACATCTGCGTAAAAATTGAGCGGTTTTTGCCCGAACAGCCCTGCTTGCTGTGCGGCGCGCCCAGCCCCGCCGGGGTTTGCTGCAACGCCTGTGACAAGTCCCTGCCGGGCTTGAACAGCGCACTTTGCCCGGTGTGCGCGCTGCCAACGTGGAATGGCGCGACTTGCGGGCGCTGCCTGCAACATCCGCCCCACTTCAAGCGCACCGTAGCTGCCTATGCCTATGCTTTTCCGCTCGACAAGCTGGTGCTGACGCTGAAATACGGCGAGAAATTCCATCTCGCGAATATGCTGGGTGACAGACTGGCGCGGCGCGTGAGTGTGCGTCCCGACTGCCTGGTTGCGATGCCCTTGCATCGCCAGCGTTTACGCGAGCGCGGGTTTAATCAATCATTGCAGCTTGCGCGCCGCATCGGCCGTCAACTCGAGCTTCCGCTGCTGCCGTTTGCCTGCGAGCGCATACGCAATACACCGTCACAATCCACGCTGCCGTGGAAGGAGCGCGGCAAAAATATGCGCAAGGCTTTTAGCTGCTCGGCTGATGTAGCCGGCAAACATGTTGCAATAGTGGATGACGTAATGACCACCGGCGCCACTCTCAATGCGCTGGCGCTGGCTTTGCTGAATGCCGGGGCGACCGAGGTGAGTGCATGGGTGGTGGCGCGTACCTTGCCGCATACCGGCAAACGCCGGGGCGCACTAAATAACTCAATCAAAACAAAGACTTAGTTTGTCAACCCTAGAAAAAGCAGTTGTCCACAGATTTCACAGATTAAACAAAGAATTACCATGTTTAGCTTGGACACCTTATGGGTGACAGTGAAATCACTGATAACAACATGAAAATCTGTGTGAATCTGTGAAATCTGTGGATTGAACTGCTGTTTTTAGGCTAATGGAATATTTTTTGCGCCACTCGCGTCTAATCCTGCAGATGCCTTATGTCATCTCGCGCTTAACTTCTCGAGCGTGTTTCCTGCACAACAAGTCAGGAATTTAACCCTTGAATGCATTGCAAGCTTCAGGGGATTTTTTTATGCCCGTGCTTACAGCTCTTTCAATTGCTGCGTCACAAACGCCTGCAGCTCAGCACCCAGCGTGTTCGTTTCCAGTGCGCGCTTGAATGCGTCGCGCGCATCCGTGTTGCGCTGCTCGGCGCGCAACGAAATGCCCATGCCCATCAGCCACACCCCGGATTGCGGTTTGAGCTGCAATGCCTTGCGGTAGTAATCGACAGCTTCCTGATGCCGGTTCTGGCGCTGCAGCAAGGCCGCGACGAAAGCCTGATAATCCGCCAGTTTCTCCGCGTAAGGCAGGGTGTGCTGCAAGGTTTCCAGCGCCAGCGGCAGTGCATCGCGCTCTACCTGCAGCCTTGCCAGCAACATGGCGAAACCGGTCTGCCGCGGGTTGTTCTGCAGCCCGTCCTGCAACACGCGTTCGGCATCCGCATTGCGTTTTTTTTCCAGCAGCAGGCCGACCAGGCTTTGCCGCGCCAGCTCATGTCCGGCGTCCAGCTTCAGTGCCGCTTCGTAACCGTCCACCGCTTCGCTGTTGCGTCCCTCGCGCATCAACTGGTAGGCGCGCCTGAACTCGTTGTCTGCCTGCTGTTGCAGGCTGAGTTGCGTGGCTTGCTTGCTCACCCCCGCTTCCGCTACGGCTCCGGCCATGGCGCGTGGGGGAACCGCCTTGCCCGATGTTGCGACCGTTTGATTTTGCGCTGTGGGCGGCGGCGCCTTGAACGCGAGCGGATACAGACCCGACGAAGCTCCGTCGGCATTCAGCACCTCCACCCCCCAGCCATGCTGCGCTGTACCGAAATTCGCCTTGAACACAATCTGCTCCGCAGTGAGCGAAAGTACGGGGCGGTTTGCATATATCCGGCCACCCTGTTCATGCAGGGTGACGCTTGCACCCTCGCTGAAATTGCTGCCATGAATGGTAATTTTCTGCGCACTGCGCATGGCGGGAATGAGGTCGGGATTCACGCCGCTTATGCGTGGTAACTTTATCTGCACAGGTGCGACCGCAGGCTGCGAAACCGGCAATTGCGCGGCTGGCTGCACTGCGGCAATGGCAACCGGCCGTGCCGCTGGAGGTTGCCGCGGCTGCCATAGCGTCCATGCCGCAGCCAGCACCAGCAGCATGCCTGCCGCACCCAGCGCAACCAGCCGGAATGCGCTGAGCCTGCTGCGTGCATGCACCACGCGGACGGTCGCCTCGCCGATGGCGTTGCCGGCGCCGCGCTTGTCCAGGTCTTTCAGCACCTGATTGATCAGGCTCATCGCAGCATCACCCAGTTGGCAATCAACCCGGCACCCAGCAATATTGCAAGCGCTGTCCATAGCCACCGGCGCCAGTCGCGGCGGGATTCAGGGGTATCTGCCGCGGCCGCGCTTACATGGCGCGGCAGCACCAGCTGCCTGCCCTCGCCGTAAGCCAGCATCAATGCCTTGTTGGCGATGATGTTGACCAGGCGCGGCGTGCCGCCGCTCACGCGCTGCAGGCGCGCTACCGCAGCCTTGCCGAACAGCGTCTCGCCGGCATAGCCGGCCACGCGCAGACGATAGCGCAGGTAACGGTCCAGCTCGTCGCGCTGCAAGCCTTTCAGCTCGTACTGGAAACTGATGCGCTGGCGCAATTGGCGCACGGAATTCTGTTTCAGCCGTTCATCCAGTTCCGGCTGGCCAAACAGCACGACCTGCATCAGCTTGCGTTTTTCGGTTTCCAGATTGGTCAACAGGCGCAGCACTTCCAGGCTTTCCAGCGGCATCGCCTGCGCTTCGTCGAGGCACACCAGTACGCGCTTGCCTTCACGCGCATAATTCAGCAGAGCCAGAGTCAACTCCTTCAGCAAAGCATGCTGATCCACGTTTTTGTCGAGCTGAATGCGGAACTCGTCGGCCAGCGCCAGCAACAGGCTGCGCGGTTCGAGATAGGGATTGGGAATATACGCGGTGGCAAAACGACTTTTGGAACGTACGACAACTGCATCATCCTGGGTGCCTATGCCGCTAGTCGATGCTACCGGATTGTCGTTGAGCGTGGCGAGAAATTTCCGGCACAGCAGCGTCTTGCCATTGCCCACTTCACCCACGATCTTGATAAATCCCTCGCCGTTGCGCGCCGCCACCAGCAGCGTATTCAACGCCTCCTGATAACTGGAACAGGCAAAGAAAAAGCTGGTGTCGGGGGTCAGTGAAAAAGGCGGCTCGCGCAGGCCGAAATGCTCCAGGTACATGCTCGCCTTACCGCGCCATGCCGTTTACCCGGTCACGGCTGCGCGAGATGTCGTCGGACCAGTCCTTGTCGACATTAACAACTGTGGGCTTGATCAGGATCACCAGCTCGCGTTTTTCAGTGCGCTTGCTGGTCTGTCCAAAGATGAGCTTGGACAGCCCGGGCAAACCGGATTCATCCTCGGTGGTGGCCTGTCGCATCAGGCCGCCGATCGCAACGATCTGCCCGTCATGCGCGCGCACGATGCTGTCTGTTTCGGAAATTGCGCTGGACGCGAGCGGCAATGTATAAGTTCCCGCACCTCCGGTGCCTGAGCCCAGACTCAGCACCTTGTTAACAGTAGTGACCTGACCCACCGAAGGATGCACGTGCAGGATGACATCGTTGTTGTCGTCTATGCTGGGCGTCACATCCAGCGCTATGCCGGAAAAGAACGGCTGCAGCGTCACCGTTGGCGTGGTTGTCGCGGTCGCCCCCACCGCTGAGGTGGTGGTGGTTACGCCGGTCACGTAGAATTCATCCGTGCCTACCTTGAGCACCGCCTTCTGGTTATTCAGGGTTGCTATGCGCGGGCTCGACAGCACATGCACACTGCCCTGCTCCTCGAGAAAGTTCAGCAAGGCGGCAAAGTTGCCGGTTTGAAACGCCAGCCCAAACATGCTGCCCGGGTTGGCGCTGCTAGCAACCAGATTCGCGCCGGGAATGGAACTAAGAGCGCTATTGCCTAGCAACGCGCCGGTGCCAGAAGTACTGGGCTGCAACGTTGCGCCCGCCCCCAACTGCCCGGCCGAGCCCAGACTGCCCGGATTGGTGCCGAACGCGGCCCAGTTCACGCCCGACTGGAACACGTCGCTGAGCTGCACCTCCACAATTTTCGCTTCCAGTATCACTTGCCGCTCTATCGAAATTTGCGACGCCTTGAGATAGGCTGCTACATTCCTCAGCTCATCCGGCATCGCGCGCACCACGATCACGCCGGACATCGGGCTGATCACCACGCTGCGTCCCTTGTCATTGCCCACGATCGCCTGCAGCGCCTTGCTCAACTCATCCCAAAAATCCTCGCTGGTCACGGTGCTGATACGGCTGCTTTCCAGGCTTCTTGCGGTATTCGGCGCCGGAGCAGCGCCCGGCGTTGCGGCGCCGCCACTGGAATCGGCAATCGAACTGGAGGCTACGCGCAGCGAGGAAGTACCGTTGCGTTGCCCGGTCAGGTAATTAACCTTGTAAATGCGTGTCTGCATGGTGATCGGCTGAATATAGATGCGCGTGCCGTCGACCTTGTAATCGTAACCGTAGGTTTCCCTGATCGCTTCCAGCGCTTCCAGCACGGTGACGTCCTTCAGGTTCAGCGAGATGCTGCCGCTGACATCGGCGGGTACCAGGATGCTGTAACGCGTGCCGGATACAATCGCGGTAAACACCTGCTGCGCCGCCGTATTGTTGACCGCCAGATCAAACCTGGGCTCCAGCGGCTTGTTATCGAGTGGCGGCACACCCACCGCGAGCGGCGGCAGCAGCGCATTGTTTACCGCGTCCGGCCTGGCTGCCTTCGTGCTCTCCGCGGCGCTGTCCATCTCCTGTTTGATCACATCCGCTGTGGTGTTGCGTCCTACGGGCGCAGCACATGCAGACAATACAGCCAATGCCATTACCCCAATAATTGTAATTGGCTTCATTTCTTCTCCCTTAGCCCTGTTTGACCGGGCATTTTCTTTACTACTTTCTGATTTTCCAGCCTGCACATTACTGCCTGCTGCGATGCCGACTGTGCCGCAGTCATTTTCACGCCGACGCCCGGGAACAATTGCATGCTGCGATAGCCATGCGCGTTTTGCAGCACGACTCCGCGCGCCGTGATTTCAACCAGCGTCGCATCGCCGTGCTTTTCGCCCAGCCTGATCGTCTTGCCGTCGATAATTGCGGCACAGCGCTGCGGTGAAATAATTACGGAGAGCAAGCCTTTCGCCGCAGCCGGCGCCGCATGCTGAGCCAATGATGCCGATCCATCGCCGATCTCCGGCGGTGGCCGGGTCGGGTCACTCAATCCCTGCCCGCATACCGCGACAGGCAGCATGCTTAGCAGCAAGAGTATTGCCCTGCCGGTTGCCATCATACCTGCAGCCATATCTTGTCCAGACTCAATGTGTACAGGGTCAGCGTCAGCTCTGCAGCCGGATATTGCACCACCTGCATTTTTACCTTGCCCCAGAACATCTGCGTCGGCAATCGCTCCAGCGACGTGAGGTATTGCAGCAAATCCAGGTAGTTGCCGCGCACGGTCAGTTCCACACCATGCTTGAAGATCTGTTTTCCCAGCACGGGGGCTGATACCGCAGGAACAGCCGCATCATGCCCCGCATTCTCCTTTTCCAGCAGCGGGGTAACCGGCAAGGTCTGCAACGCCAGCAACTGCAGGTTCGCGTTCCTGCTCAATACCTGGCGCAACAGATCCGCCATTTTCTCCGGCTGGACCAGCTTTTCGCGATTGCTTTTCAGGAAGATATTCCCTGTTCCAACTCCTGCCTGGCGCGCTGCAACTGCTGGCGTTGCGGCAAACTGTTTTGCCCGCTTCTGGCTTGCAGAATGGCCTCGATCTGCGCCTGTATCTCTTTCATTTTTTCCTGCTGCTGCACCACCTGTACCGACAGATTTCTCTGCTTCTGCAACATCGGGTCGAACGCAAATGTGTTCACCAGCGATACCAGTAAAAATGCGACGGCGGCAAAAATCAGCGCGCGCTCGCGCAGCGACATTGCATCCACTCTGGAGCTGATTTTCTCCCACTGCTGTTCAATCATTTTGCCACCCCGCCCGTCTCTGCCGATTGCAGCGTAAATTCCAGATACGGTCTGCCCTCAGGTTTGCCGGGCCCGGTTTTGTGCTGCTGCATTTGCAATGCCGCAAACTCCTTGCCGCGCATGATTTTTTCGTTATTCAAACGCTTGATGTAACCGGGCACCAGTTCGGGATTCAGCGCGCCGCCACGCATGCTCATTTGCGCGGCGTCGCCGCTGATATCGAATGCCGTCAGCCACAAGCCGTTGATCGTTTGCCGCGCGAAAGCGCGCATGTATTCGGAATAGCCGCTGGTATTGCCCAGCGTTCCGCTTTTCAGCGTAGCGATCAGCTCACGCTGCGTTGCCAGCAGAGCTTCGGCTTGCTTCAGCTCGTCTTCCAGCATCTGTTTCGCCTGCTGCGGCGAAAACTCTGCAGAATAGCGCGCCAGCCTGGCTTGCTCGCTGGCATAGCGTTTCGCCGTTTCCTCAGACTGCGCAGTCAACTCCTGCACCTGATACACCGCATAGCCGTAAAACAGCGCTGAGCCCAGCATGATCAGGGCGAGTGCCTGCAACATGGTCAGCACGGAAAAATATTTCTTTTGCCGCAGCAGTTGCGGGTTGAACAGATTGATCTGCTGGCTCACAACGCCCGCCTTTCCAGGCGCAACGCGGCACCGAGCGCATAAAACGCATCCGCCTGGGCGTCGTCGCCGGAGAACTCGGGCACTGCAGTCAGATCCATCACCCGTGCCAGGTCGAGACGCTCAACCGGCACCTCCAGATTTTGCCGCAGCATCTCAACCAGGCCGCTTTGCGCAGGCACGGCAACCAGCATACGGCTCACCGCGATGTGATTGAACTGCCGGTCGAAATAATCCAGCGAGCGCTGCACTTCCAGTTCCAGCCTGTCAAACGAATGCTGCCGCAATGATTCATCGGCATCCTGCAACTGGCCGATGGAAATCTCGATGCGGCGCGCCAGATACAGCTCGCCGCCGCCACTGAAGGTTAGGAGGCCGCCATTCTCGTCAAACGCCAGCACCACCAGTGCGCGCCCCTCGTCTTCAAACAGCGCCGCGATATTGCGCTGTGCCATTTCCGGAATATCGATAATATTGAGATTCAGTTTTGCGTCTTCAAACAATGCGATGCGCTTCCTGATCACCTCGTTGGCAGCCGCCACAACATACAGCGACTGCGCGCGTTCAGCCACGTGTTTGGCAGCGGGTATTTTCAGCACGCCGATGGTTGCGTCATCCACATGGTAGTTCAGCGCATCCTTGACGCGCCAGCGTATTGCCGCCTTCATCTCTTCCGGCGGCACATTCGGCGCCTCCACCGGCAGCAGCTGATACTCGCTGCTGTCAAGCAGAGTGGAATACTGAAACCCGCTGATGTGCAAATTGTTGCAGCACTTGGCCAACTCCGACGCGTTGCGGCCCGACAGCTGGTTGACCGCATAAGTCACAACTTTGGCCTTGCCCCCAGCCTGTTTCACCCTGATGAAGAGCGCTACGTTGCCCCGAAAACAGACGATCACCCTCGCCCCTTCGCCTTTGGATCGCCTGAATAAATTGAGAAAAACTGGAATTTTCATATCAAGCTTGAAGATAAGTTAATAAGTCATTGCTGTCAATCAATCTTCTGCCAAGCCGCGGGCAATCCTCCAATATCCCGATATAAACCCCACTGTGAACATGCAAATTGACTGGATCTAGAAACGGAAGTTGAGCGAACTGTAGTGCATCTTCATCGCAGTGGCTGCGTGCGAGCTTGCGCCTCAGTAGCTTTCACGCTGGTAGATGAAATTGTTGTTTCCCTTGTACACGCCGAAGGTGGCTGTTCCCGGCGTAACGGTCAAATAACACGATGCCGGGATCGGGCAGAGTGCCACACTGACTGGCGGATTAACCGTCGCGACACCCGCGCCACTGCTTGGCTTCCCCAAGTATATAGTCAGGAGCCCGGCGGATAGCGTGCCGCTAGACGGTGTCAATGTCACCGCCGTGGTACCGCTTCCCACCGGGTAAGTTGCCGGGAACGTCAGGCTTGTGACGCTGTCCGTGCTGCTGTTGACCCAGCCACTCGCGCTGTAGTACTGGGCCGAGGCCGTCAACGTTAACGGCAACAGCTCGGAACCATAGGCATTGGAAATCTTGACGCGGCCGCTTGCGATTTTGATCCCCCCTTCGACCGAGGATGTGCCTCGCAGCGAAGTCACGTTATCCATGTCCGTCGCACGCAGATAAATGTCGGTTGGTCCTGGCGGCGCGGTTGCGCTGGGATATGGATTCGGCAGTGAATAGATTGGAGTACCGGGCGTACCCGGAGAAACCGTGCTGCCCTGACTGAAAGAGGCGGCAGCGATTACACCGTTCCCAAGCGAGCCGGGAGTCGCCGACGGAGGGTTCTGTGTCGTTGTGCTGCCCGGCGCATCCCATGCTGTTAGCGTTATGGCCTTGGAGAGTCCCTTAACACTGTCGTAGTTTGTGGTTGTCGTACTGGCTAAGTTACGCGCAATCACATTCACAGGGAAAGTCTGTCCAGAATAGACAAAACCCTGATCGTTAGCAACAATCAAAGTAGGGCAGGTTAACACAGTTGGACAGGGCATGCCGGGTATCACTATAGTATCGAAATGATCCGGCACGAAGCGTCCCACGGATAGCGTGGATGAGCAAATATAATAGCCCGCACAGTTTGCTGGTGTGCCGTCGGCGTTATCCACCGAGGCAAAGGTCGTGTCCTCCAATTGCAGGGCGAATGCGCCGACTTCGCTATATGTTGCGGTGTTGGTTATCACGCTTCCATTTGGACCGGGTCCGGGATTTGCGGCCCAGGTCCCCGGGACGACTGCGCCGAATGCCGCAGCGCAGGCGGTACCGGCGCAGGCGGTAGGGATCGCGGTGTTGGGGATGCCGGCATAGTTTACAGTCGTGACGCCCACCGCGTTCTGCGCGGTTACCTGAATGGTGAATGGCTGTCCTGCCTTATGGATGGGGGTTACCGTCGTCGCGCTGAGATTGGTCAGATTGTTGATGACCCCCGCAGTTTGCCAGTCTTTGTCGGTCACACTGTTGATTACCAGACTGTACGGGCGGATCGCAAAGCTGTCGGTAGAGCAGACGATTATGGTGGGCAATGTGGTCGAATAACTGATGCGCACCCGCACGTCGGGATACACGTCTGCGCCCGCCTGGAAAGCAATCGTCGTGCGCCCGCCTGCAATGGCGGCCGACGCGATGGTCGTGAACGGAATAATCGTGTAGGTGTTAGGACAATTGGGATTCGTGCCGCCGTAGTTTAACCCAGGCGTGCTGTTCGCCAGCAGCTCGAGCTTGACTTTACCGTTGAATCCGGTTGCCTGAGCGCCGCCGCTGATCGCCACCACGTCCAGGCCAAACGCGCTGCCCGAGATTTTGGTATAAATCACGCCGGTGGTCAAACCTGCGGCGGTCGTGCTCTCAAACGCGTTGAAACTGAAACTCGATGCTACAGTATTAAAGGTCACCGTCGCGGTTTGAGTTATCGCAATATTGTCAGTCGTATCCTTGGCCGTGTAGGTCACGGTTTCAGCAACTGAGTCCTTCACCGTAAAGGTCGCTTGGCCGCTCGCATTGGTCGTGCCGCTCACCGTGGTGATGGTAGAGCTGCCCGAGCCTGCACTCAACGATACCGTTTTGCCGGAGACTGGATTATTACCACAGTCCTTCAAAGTGACCGTGACCGTGGAAGTGGTCGTCCCGTCCGCTGCAACAGACGTCGGGCTCGCAACCACGGTGGAAGTAGTCGCACTTACCGCGCCGACTGTAACGGTCAGCGTCGCCACATTGGAATTAAACGAGTTGGTACTGGAGGAAACAGTAAATATGGGATTAGTATAGCTTCCTGCCGCGGTGCATGCGGCCACACTCACGGTTATCGTGCAGGTTTTGTTACCATTGATCGCACCGCCGTTCAACGCCAACGAACTACCGCCCACCGCGCCCGTAAGTACAGCGACAGCATTAGCGTCGCAATTGCCATTCGTTGTCGGTGTTGCTGAATTCGTCAGGCCAGCGGGGTAGTTATCCGTGAAAGCAATCGAGGTTGGATTTCCAGGAGGAGTATTTGTTATTGAGACCGTGAGCATGGACGTGGTGCCGGCGGCGATGGAGGCGGGAACGAAACTCTTGGTAACCGCACTGATGTCTCCCCACGCGGGAGAGGAAAAGGCAGCCGCCACCGCCGCGACCAAGCTGAGAAAAGCAAACGGGGACAGCCCGCATCTGTTCCGCTTCATCCCTTCTGATAACCTGGCAAGCATCGTTCTCACCCTACCACCGTGACCGCCACGCCTGCCATTAAAAAAACTGAACCACATCGCGTTCATTTATATCCCCCGTCATCTTGACCAGCCCCTTCCAACTACCCGGAGCAGCTATTGAGCCCCGTCCCACATTAATTATTCGCCTTCCGCTCAGCGCCCCATCTTGACGCTGATTGCACGCTCAACGTAATCCGCGCCGCCTGGCGCGCCACCGTACATCGCAGTAGAAGTCATGTCATACACATAGATCGTGGAGGTTCCCTCCACTGCCGAAACCGAACTGCAAGACAGCGACACGGCAAAGGGCGACAGGGTTCCCGCAAGCGGACCAGCCGCAGCGGCAGCGCCAAAAAGTGTGGGGATCGCAGCACACCCTGCCCATTGCGTTCCCGGCGCTGTTTGGCCAACATTATATGCAGCCCACTCTATCCCTGCGCGCGAGGCCTGATAAGCGCGCGAGCCCATCACATCCAGCGCCGAGCTTTGCTGCTGCGCGGCGAAAAAAGTCACCATCATCACGCCCAGCGCACTCAGCACCACCAGCAGGAAGATGGCGGTGATCAGGCTGAAACCTCTTTGCATTTTTTTGCTAAATTTGCTCATGTTCTTACGGCACGTTATTGACGTGGATTTCTTCGTACAGACTGATGCTCTCGCCACCGCGGGTAAGGCCCAGGCGTATCGCCGCCAGCCCATTGCGCTGATTGACGGTATTATAGACAATCTCGCAGGCGCTGACTTTGTCGGCCAGAATGGCGCTGGAACCTGCCAATGGCGGTGGCGATAGCCCCAGGTTAAAACCATAGCCCCAATAGCGCCTGAGCACCAGAGTGCCATCCCCGCTTGCAGCGGCAGGTACCGCCGTTTCACAAGCATAAGTGACCGCCTGCTGGCTGCCGGGCACCACATCGAAGCGCTGCCCCGCAAGACCGGCGACAAACCCGGGCAGCTGTGTGCCCGTCATCACGACCTTGGACTGTGCCCCCGTTACGGAGCCGTTATAGGGGCGGCGTATGCCACTGGCGGAAGAGTCGTATGGAGGATTGCCGCTCGACTGTGTGCTGCCGATGACTATCTGGTCAGCAGTCGTCCCGCCGCCATTGGCGGAAAATTGAATTTGAGTGCCGATAATCTCGAAGCAGGTGTCGCCACCCGTATCGAAAGATAGCGCGTCACCGTTTGCATTGCCTGCAACAGCCGAACAAAGGTTGCCCGCACCGCCAGACTGATCTCCGCGATAGCGCCCGCCCGCCACTGTCGGCAAGAATTCAATATAGGTATTCACGCCCGCCGGGTTTAAAACACGCACACTGTTGGGGACTGCCGTGCGGATGTCGCGAGCCATGCGGCGCAATGCGGTATCGGCAATATCCGTCATCTCTGCCCGGCGCGCGCTGTCCATATAACCCTGCACCGGCGCCTTGATAAATATTGCGACCATGCCGCCTATGATGCCGGTGATCACCATCACCACGATCATTTCAACGAGGGTAAACCCGTATTGTATTTGCCGCTGTGGTTGCATCAGTACCCCGCCCTGTATCCGGTTAAATCTACACGGCCTCCCGGCCCGGTCACGCTCACGCTGATTACGACGGCGCTGCCCGCAGCGATGCCGGCCCATGGCGCAGTCGTATAAGCCACCGTTACCGGCGGCGTCACGTTGTAGCTGCCGAGACCGGGCACCGGCGTGGTATCCATGGCCTGGATACCCGCCGTGGTGCTGTAGCCGTTGTAATTGAAAACATTGTCAAAACTCGTGCGATTTGCATTCGTCGCCGGAACCGGATTCGGCGCTACGCCCGACACGCCCTGCAGCTCGATTTCCTCCAGCAGCGATTCGGCAATGGCCAGTGCCTGCTTGCGTACCAGGGTATCGGCACTGTGCCCGATGACATTGTTCATCACCAGCAATATGCCGGCCACTGCGATGCTGATAATCACGATAAACATGATGAGTTCGATCAGGCTGACGCCGCGCTGCTTCCTTGTGTTGCCGCATCCCCGCATGTACCGGCAAGCCATATGCGGCGGACGCTTCAAACAGGTTCTGGCCTCCTGCGGGTAGAAACCACAACAGGAGTTGCGCAGGCATGAAGACTTAACGGACATAGCCTGTTTCCTGATCGATGTTGATGGTGTAGCTGCCCACCGTGATCGGCGCAACCGCAGTAGTCGTCTGCCCCAGTGCATTAAAATTAAACGCGACCGCTCCGGTCAGGGTAACGCCGCTCGGCGCATCAACCGTGTAGGTCGCCTGGCCTGCAGGATAAGTGCCACTCGGGTTTTGCAGGTTAGCCGGATTGGTGGTGCAATTCACGTCTGTAAAATTGAGCGTGGTACTGAGCACGATCCTGCTGCTGGTAGGGAACGTGACGCACACCAGCCGGCGCTGTGAGATTGCCGTTTTTTGCGCGTAGCGCAGCGTGGAGATGGTCTGGTCATAGAAGCCGCGAGTATCGAACGTGTTGCGCTCAAAGAAGCGCGGCGCGACCATCGCGGCCAATATCCCGACGATCACCATCACCGTGATCAGCTCTGTCATCGTGAAACCGCACTGAAATGTATTGCAGCGTGCAAAGTATCTACTCACAGCGTGTCGCCCTGTTTGTTTGTCCGTATCAACCTAAAAACCGAAGTTCAATCCGCAGATTTCGCAGATTAAACACAGACTGCCTCGCCGAGTGCGTTAACCTTCTCGGTGCTGCAGCCATCGCCGATAGCTGAAAAAAAAATCTGCGCCAATCCGCGAAATCTGCGGACAACTGCTTTTCCCGCGTTGAATGGTTCGCAGTGTATCAAAAAGTACAAAACAGATGACAAAAATACCTGCTTCACAAAAAAACAGGGGAGGCCGAAGCCTCCCCTATTCATTGCCGTCAGTTACTGCATCTGCCGCATTGCGTCCCCTGAATTTACTTGATATGGCAAGTCAGACATAGCGCGCTGCCGGTATTGGTCACGCGCAAGAAAGTCGGCTTGAACGTGCTGCCGGGGCCAGCCGAAGGCACACCATGCGGATCGTGGCAGGAAGCGCACTCTACCTTTACCGAACCGCCGGTATTATATAAACGCACATCGGCGCTATCCATTTTGCCGTTGCCGTTGGAATCAAAATAGTAAGTCGTGCCCTTGATACCCGCTGGTGCGTTAAAGTCGGTACCCACTCCGGTAGTCGTCGGAAACGTTATCCCGACCGGATGGTCGTTGCGCAGGTCGGTGCCTATTGCAGCAACAGTAAAGTCGGGAGCGCCGGCGCCTACAAACCCGCCGTTGGGGGAATGGCAAGCCAGGCACTGGCCAATGGCCAGCTTCCCGTGCACCGACGCGTTTGCCCCCTGGGGATTGCTCCAGGTACTAAGAAAGGTATCGTCCTCCGAGGTTTCCTGGCTGGCCTCATAACGCCCCGAACCGGGCATATTGATGATCGAATCGACCGCCGTCTGGCCGTCGTGACAGGAGAGGCAGGACAGGGAGTTTATCCCGGGCTGCGAAACCTGCTGCGTCAGGGAGGTGGTGCCGAGCTGGTTGTAGGTCAAATACGAAGTTGTCTTCGTGGTACGGTTCCACAACGGCAGGCTGACTGACGTTGCTGCACCGTGCGGCGTGTGGCAGTAAACACAGACTTCTGCGTAGTTGTTGCGGTACGGGTCCATGGTTGACCCGTTCGGACCGCCGCCGGATGTCTGGCGCTGGGTAAGGTTATGGCGCGTATTGCCAACGGTACCCTGATTCGAAAATTTGGTAGGCAAATCAACGTCAGCGTAGACTTGACCGATCCCCACAATGAGTAACGCAGCAGCTGAAATAATTTTAAGGTTATTCATATCCGCATATCCTTTTAATAATCACATACTACAAAAAAGTTCCCTATCCTTGCGCAACCATAGCAGAAAAATATAATAACGTAAATATAATAAGGTTATAATAAACTTATATTATAAGTCATTTAAATTCAATGTATTGCATCCTGCAACATGCGCTGCCCCTCGCTGTCGCTCAGGCGCCGGATTACTTCCACCTTGTTAAACAGTTGATCCACCACATACACGCGTCCGGTTTCATCCACGGCAACGCCATTCAGCATGCCATACTGCCCTGGCCTGCTTACGGTGCCCGTCTGTCCGATAGCCAATAACAACTGGCCGCCCGGATTGAAAATCTGGATATTATTGAAGCTGGCGTCGGTGACGTAGATGTTTCCGTCGTCGTCAACCGCGATGCCGCGCGGCCGCGCCAAGTCGCCAAGGTACGTACCGGGACGGCCGAAGGCGCGCAAAAACTTGCCGTCGCGATCAAAGGCCTGCACGCGGAAGTTGCCGGAATCAAGCACGTACAGCGTGCCGTCCGGCGCAACCGCGCCCTGCAACGGAATATTGAACTGCCCGTCGCCGCTGCCGCTGGAACCGATGACCTTCAGCTTTTTGCCCGACTTGTCGTAGATAACCACGCGGTTATTGGGACTATCGTTATACGAGCGATCGATCACGTAGATACGTTCCCCATCGCGGCTCACTGCCACGCCGGTCGGGCGCTCCAGGTCGTCCGGGCCGCCCACCGTGCGCAGGAACAGCCCGAGGCTGTCGTACACCAGCACTTGACGCAGCTTGACATCGGCGACATAGACGTTCATCTCCCCGTCCAGCGCGAGCCCGGACGGTTTGAGCAAGCCGCCGGCTTCGCGCACGCCAAAGCGGTATAGCTTGCGGCGCGGCACGTCGAACACGACGATGGAACGCGTGTCGATATCGGCCACGTAAATGCGCCCTTTGCGGGCCACGATAGCGGCTGGTTTCTCGAATACCGTGCGATCAGACACCGTGGTGCCGGTGAGCTTCCTGCGCAAGCGATCCTGTTCGGTTTCCAGAACAATATCCGCCGGAGAACGCAGCACGGTTTCATAAGCAAAGCGGGGCTGATCCGGCGGCTGCGGCCAGATCAGGGGACCCTTGAAAGTTTTTCCGTCCTGCGGCGGAGCCACCGTACAGCCCGCAAGCAGCAGGATCAGCAGCAGCCGGAAAAACAGATGCGCGTTTTGGAACATGGAAACCATTTTACCTAAATTAAGGTGGCAGAACCGACAGCCCTGTGGTGACTGGCAGTCGCTGACAAGACTGTAATAGCGCTGTAAAACCCGTTGCAAGGGTGCGCAGCGCCCGTTCAATTACCCCTTAACCATACCTGCCAATGGGTTTTCAGTCAAAAAACGCAAACAACGGGCGAAAAAAAACAGGGGACGATCCCAATGCTGTTCACATAAGAAAAATTCCGTTCGCCCTGAGCTTGTCGAAGGGCTCTAGGTGAGTAGCTGGTAGTTCGACCAGCTCACCACGAACGGTTAAGTGAACAGCATTGGGGACGATCCCCCTGTTTTTCTTGCGGCGTCGACACTCAATATCCGCTTGTATTGCCTATTAACAGTTTGCTTGAATTGCAGTCAGCGTAATCGCAGGAGCTGAAGCTGCTGTGGCTGCGGTATAACTCACTTGGCAAGATGCTGGATTTCCTGCGCCCTTAGCCTGCACCAACAGTGGAGGGCCAGCAGCGATGGTATAGTCACTTGCACTCAGATTTGCGGCTAATTGTATTCCTGCTACATCAGGATAGCCATTAGCCATCGAAATACTTGTGCCTTCCAGCGTAACAGCCACGTTAGAAGCATTTCCGCTTACCAAATAGGCAGCATGCGCCAACGCTGATGCAGACTGAATTGCACCCTGTGCGCCTTTGATAGTTGCCAAGCGCGCATCCTTTTGCAGATCGGCAAACTTCGGCAACGCGGTCGCTGCCAGTATCCCCAGAATCACGATTACGACTATCAGTTCGATCAAGGTAAAACCCTGTTGTTGTTTCATTTTTTTCTCCTAATGTGTGAAGGGCCGCAGCCCTGTGTGTCAATCCGCCTGTCCTGCAACCTGCATGCCGCAGCATACTGGCGTACATTACAGCATTAAAACTAACCGATTTATCCAAAAAAAACAAGCAGTTTTATCGCTCTATTCAAGTTATGGATGCACCGCTACAGGCAATCTGCAGCATTCCAAAATCCCTGTAGCGCTTACCTGTCCAGCCAGAATGCCAGCGCCACCAGCGTATACAGGCTGCCGCAGAGCAACAGCACCGCGGTCAGGCGGACATGCCTGAATACCAGTTGATCCAGCTTGACATGCTGCATTTCCATCGGTTTGAACCACTGGCGCAGGGAGATATGCTGGTTCGCGCCGAGCTCAAGATTGCGCAGCATGCTGGGGCGGAACAGCAATGACAGGCCGACCAGCAGGGCCAGCATCGCACCCGCCAGAAAAATCAGCACCAGCGTATCCTGCAGCGGTTTAAGCAATACCGCATCAACCAGGTGCATTTTCGCCAGACTCGCCAGCAGATCGGCACGCCCGAAATGTACCGTAAACATGTAAATGAGATAAACCGCTCCGGCCAGCAGCAGCGTGCCGCTCACGTGTCCGTAACGATAAAACCAGTTGTCGACATTAACGGATAAATCCAGCGGGCGTCCGATCTGGCGCGTGGAAATCCAGCGGTTTGCATGCTTGCTCAAGGCCGCCAGCCAGTACGGCCGCCACAGCAACAGCGCGCCTGCCAGCAGGCCGGCAACACTGCCCAGCAGCAGCAATAGCACCAGGCTGCGCAGCAATACGGCATCGGTAAACAATGTATTCATTTTTCTCCTCGCACTATCCATTGATAAGGTTCAACCGGCTCGAACAGCACGCCGCTTAGTTCTTCCGCACTCTTGCCGGCAGCGCCCGGGACGGGTTCATACTCCAGGCGGGCGCGGTAGCGCACCCATTTGAGGCCATCCTTGCCGGGGACGAAATATTCGCTTCGATACGGCACATAAACCAGCTCGCGCGCCTTCAGGTCAAACGCCCAGTTCCCCGGCGCAATGGCCGTCGGCGTGATGCCATAAAACTCCCCCGCATAGTTTGGCGGCTTCTGCATCAGCCAGCGCATGGGATTTTCGCCGAGCAATGTTTTTGCATCGGCTTCGTTGCCGCGCGTCAGCATATGTCCGTACTGCAACACCATCGCGCTCTGCAACGCGCCCGCCACCTGTTCCATCGCGGCTTTTTCTGCCTGTTCCTGATAAAACCAGATGCGGGTAAGCAGCGTGCCGACAAGTAGCACAATAATTGTGATCACGACGATCAGCTCGATCAGCGTGAAACCGCGTTGGGAATTACCCTTCACCATTTTTTCCACAGATTAAATGTAATACATTGATTAATATGGATAATCATCGGTGCAACGCAGCCTTGCCCAAATCCCACATCGGCAGGAAGATGCCCAGTGCGAGGATCAGCACCAGTATACCCAGCGTGATGATCATGATGGGCTCGATCTGCTGGGCCAGGGTTTTCACTTCGTACTCCACATCGCGCTCGTACATGCCAGCAATCTCAAACATCAGGCCATCCATGTCCCCGGTTTCTTCACCCACTGCAATCATTTGCAGCACGGTGGAATTGAAGACGCCGGTGGCGATAGCCGTGCGCAATATGCTTTCGCCGCGTTCCACGCCGTCGCGCATCTGCTCGATGCGGCTGCGCATGTATTCGTTATCCACCACCATCGCCACCACGTTCAACCCCTGGATGATGGGAATGCCGCTCTTGAAACCCAGCGCCAGACTGCGCGCAAACCTGGCCAGCGTGGACTTAATGACGATTTTTCCGGCTATGGGGATTTCCAGCTTGAACTTGTCCCAGCGATAGCGCCCTTGCACCGTGTTGATATACATGCGGAAGCCGATCACTGCGGCGATTGCGAGGGCCAGCAGCAGCGGCCAGTAGTTCACCATGAAACTGGAGAATCCCATCAGCATGCGCGTCATCAGCGGCAACTCGGTGTGGAATCCGGCAAACACCTTGGCAAAGGCGGGAATCACAAAAATATTTACGATCACGATGGCAATGGCCATCGCCACCAGCACCATGATGGGGTAGCGCATTGCCGCACTGATGCGCTCTTTCATATCCTTCTCGAATTCCAGGTGGCTGTACAGCCGCATAAAGGTCTCGTCCAGCATGCCGGTCATTTCGCCGACCTGTACCATGCTGACATAGAACGAAGAAAACACCTTGGGATGACGCCGCAGCGCGGCGCTGAGTTCGCGGCCGCTATCCAGGCTTTCGCGCAGATCCTGCAGCAGCGCGGTGAAGGTTGGGTTTGACGACGACTCCTGCAAACCTGCCAGCGCGCGCATGATGGGCACGCCAGCCTTGAGCAGGGTGTGCATCTGGCGGCTGAACAGCATTAATTCCAACGGCTCAATCTTTCTTTCGCGCAGGAAGCGTTCCGCCAGGCCCACCTTGTGTGCCACGCTGGACACGCTGCGCGCTGGCCTGATTTCGACCGGCGAGATGCCCAGCTTGAACAGTTGCTCGGCAATTTCACCGCTCTCCACGCCCTCAAGCGTGCCTTGCACCTTATCGCCCTGCGCGTTTCTTCCCTGATACGCAAATACCGCCATCAGTCTTCCCTCTGGTTGCTGAGACCCATGACCTCGCTAACCGAAGTGCGCCCCTGTTTCAATTGTTGCAGTGCCTGGTCTATCAGCGTGCGCCCCTTCATATGCACACGCGCGGCCTGCATAAAATGGCTGGAGTCCTGGTGTGCGGCCGCCTCGACCAGTGCCTGATTCATTTCCAGCATTTCATAGACGCCCATGCGACCGCGATAGCCCGTGCCGTTACAGTACGAGCAACCCCGCCCGCGCAACAGTGTAGCCAACTGGTTGCGCATGATGCCAGCATGCTCCAGCCACTCCGTTTCCTGCGGACTCGGTGTGTAGGGTTCGCTGCAACTCTCGCACACGCGCCGGATCAGGCGCTGCGCCAGCACCACCTGCACCGATGAAGCCACCATGTATTTGGGCACGCCCATATCGACCAGGCGGAACAGGGTGCCTGCCGTGTCGCGTGTGTGCAAGGTCGACAGCACGAGGTGGCCGGTCATCGCGGCACGCAGGCCGATCTGCGCGGTTTCACCGTCGCGCATCTCGCCCACCAGAATAATGTCCGGGTCCTGGCGCAAGGTTGCGCGCAGTACGCGCGAGAAAGACAGATCGATTTTTTCGTTGACCTGCACCTGGTTGATTCCGGGCAGACGGTATTCCACCGGGTCTTCCACCGTGATAATTTTTTGGTCTTCGGTGTTGATCTCGGACAGTGCGGCGTAAAGGGTGGAGGTCTTGCCGCTGCCGGTGGGGCCTGTTACCAGTATCATGCCGCTGCTGCCATGTATGCTTTCGCGGAAGCGCGCCAGCATGTCGGCGGGCATACCCAGTTTGTCCAGCGCGAGGAAGCCGCCGCTCTGCCCCAACAGGCGCATCACCACCGATTCGCCGTATTGCGTCGGCATGGTCGAGATACGCACGTCCACCGCCTGGTCACGCACGCGGATGTTAAAGCGGCCATCCTGCGGCAGACGCTTCTCGGAGATATCCAGCCCGGCCATCAGTTTCAGGCGCAATACCAGCGACGATGAAATTTTGCTGTCCGCTTCGGTCTGCAAATGCAGTGCGCCGTCGATGCGGAAACGGATTTTCAGCACCCCTTCCTGCGGCTCGATATGGATGTCCGACGCGCGCACCTGGGTGGCATCGTCAAACATGCTTTGCAGCAGCTTGACCACTGGCGCCTCTTCCAGCCCGACCGAGTCGGTCAGCACGCCAAAATCAACCACGGTATCACCGAGATTTTCCGACAGCTCGCGCGCCAGGCCGCTGATTTCCTCGGTGCGCCGGTAGACACGGTCAATCACCTCCAGCAACTGGCCTTCGGTTACCACCGCCAGATCTATATCGCGCTTGAGCAAACGGCTGATTTCGTCGAAGGAAGTCAGATCGGTCGGGTCTGTCATGCCGACCAGCAGCGCACCGTTGCGCTCTTCCAGCACGACTGAACGGAAGCGGCGCGCCTGATTTTCCGGCAAACGCCGCACAATATCGAGGTTGACGTTATAGAACTTGAGGTTGATAAAAGGGATGTTGAGCTGCCTGGCGAGTGCTTCGGAAATCTGGTCTTCAGACACAAATGAATTGTCCACCAGAACACGGCCCAGCTTGCGGCCCGTGCGTTTTTGCTGTTCCAGCGCAAAGCTCAATTGCTCGTTCGAAATCAGCTTCTGGGTTACCAGCAGATCGCCTAAGCGAATTTTTTCCGGACGTGCCATAACGTATTTTCCCGTTGATTAAATTGGTTATTTTTATTTATATCAGGAATATTCATGATTCCCGGCATCATGCTTCTGACGATGGTTGACGCCGCCCGGCACTGCGCTTGATCTCGGGTATAATTTTGCGTCCAGATAATAACTCTATCAGATACAAAGTGAAAAGGCTCTGCCGATACTGACACAGACCGTGTTTTCATTCAACACCCGTGCAATGTGCCGGGCACCCAAAACGCTCCCGTCCGGCTACGGACGAATACTCAATTTAAGGGGATTGCATTGATTCATAAAACAACACAGCACGCCATATCGCATCTGATACTTGCGCTTTTCATCTGTGCGGGCGTTTCAGCGCCGCATTTTGCACTGGCAGCAGAGGATACAACAAACAGCGCCGACTCATCTATTACCGGGCTCATCGCAAGCGATTATAGTAATTTCTATTCGCGTGACCGTCTTGTACGCATGGGCATTGTTTTCGGCGTGGCCGGCATCGCCGCCAATACCAACATCGACATGAACATTCGTAACTGGTATCAGGATAAAGTGCGCAATGCACAAACCGATTCCTGGGCCAGCAATTCCGGAACTTCACTTTCCTTCAATGCAAAATTTTTTGGTGAAGGCCAGTACATGGTACCCATTGCACTGCTTTCCGCCGGCACGAACTATTTCAAACCCGACACTGCCGTGGGAAACTGGGGCGCCTATGCCAGCAGGGCCTATATGGTCGGCTTGCCCGCAATGTGGTTTATGCAGGGTGTGCTTGGCGCGGCGCGCCCGGGCGATACGCCCAATACCTCAAGCTGGAATACGCCCTTCAGCCATAGCAATAGCGTCAGCGGGCATTCATTTGTCGGTTCCGTTCCCTTCTTGACGATTGCCTATATGAATCAGGACAATAATTACATCAAATATCCGGCTTACATTGCTTCTGCTGCGGCGGGCTGGTCCCGCATAAATGACGACAAGCATTTCCCGTCGCAAGTCGTGCTGGGCTGGTATATGGGATGGGAGGCGGTCAATTCCGTGTTTGATACCAACAGCAAGAAAAAAGGCGTTTCGGTTTCGCCTATGGTTGATCTCGATGGCAACATTGGCGTGATGGCGAGCGGAAGCTGGTAATCACCTGTGGCCAGTACTGTCCATGTCATTCTGTATGAGCCCGAAATCCCCCCCAATACCGGCAACATTATCCGGCTGTGCGCCAACACCGGCGCGCAACTGCATTTAATCCGGCCATTGGGGTTTGCGCTGGATGACAAACAACTGCGCCGTGCCGGGCTGGATTACCATGAGTATGCCGAGATGCAGGTGCATGACAACCTGAATGCGTGTCTGCAGTCGCTGCCCGCCGCGCGCCTGTTTGCCTTTACCACCAAGGCTTCCAGGCATCACCACGAGGCTGATTTTAAAGCGGGAGATGCATTGTTGTTTGGTCCGGAGAGCCGCGGCCTGCCGGCGGACCTGCTGGCTTCATTAGGCGCGGAACAGCGCCTGCGCTTGCCGATGCTGCCGCAAAACCGCAGCCTGAACTTGTCCAATGCGGTTGCGGTGGCAGTCTACGAGGTGTGGCGACAGTGCGGTTTTGCGGGTGCGATCTGACACTGGAGGCAGGGTGCGCCGCGTGCTTCCTGCAGTGCCTAACCCCGAAATTCGGTATCCGGCACCCGATTGAGCAACTCTTCCACGGCGCTCGCCGCTTCCACCTGCTCGTAGAGGATGCGGTAGACCGCCTCGCAGATGGGCATTTCGATGCCCAGTTTTTGCACCAGCTGGTGCACCGCGCGCACGCTATACACGCCTTCGGCGACGTGCCCCAGTTCGCGCAGGATAAACGGCAGATCATGTTTCTGCGCCAGCAGCAGGCCGACCTTTCGGTTGCGCGATAGATCTCCGGTGCAGGTGAGGATCAAATCGCCGACGCCGGATAAGCCGCCCAATGTTTCCGCGCGCCCGCCCAGCCTGATTCCGAGGCGTGTCATTTCGGACAGCCCGCGGGTCAGCAACGCCGCCCGTGTGTTATAGCCGAATCCCATGCCATCCGAAATACCTGCTGCAATTGCCAGCACATTCTTGACTGCGCCGCCCACCTCAACACCAACCACATCGCTGCTGGTGTAGATGCGCAGTCGTGCATTGTGCAGGCTATGCGCCGCCTGCCGCGCAAACTCCGCATCAACGGAGGCCAGCACCAGCGCGGTCGGCAGGCCATGCGCCACTTCCTGCGCAAAACTCGGCCCGGACAATACTCCGCACGGGAAAGTGAGCGGCAGAACCTCTGCCACGACCTGGTGCGCCAATAACGAAGTCTCGGCCTCAAAGCCCTTGCACAACCAGATCACTGAAACCGGTTCGGGCAATTGCGCTATTTTGCGCAGTGTTTCACGCAATGCCGAGATGGGTACCGCCAGCACGATCATCTCGACGCCTTTGAGTGCGGCATCCAGATCGTGCTCCAGCCTCAGCTCCGGCGGCAGTGGAATATCCGGCAGATAGCGCTGGTTCATCGCAGTGGCGCGCATCTCGGCAATCTGCTGCGCATTGCGCGCCCACAATGTCACCTGATGTCGCTGCACAAGCCTGATCGCCAGCGCGGTACCCCAGGCTCCTGCGCCCAATATTGAAATGTTCATGTTGTCGGGTGATGCAGGCTCATGGCAACTTTTGCCTTTTGTGGGTAACCATCAATCAGCGCCCCATACATCCATCGACCTCATATAGCCGATTACGCCATCCAGGTCGCGCACCTTGATCCAGCCACCGCCATTGACTCCCAAAGACTCGATCGCCACGTTTTGCGACACCTGGTAAAGCACCGGCGCCTTGGGTTCCGGTGCTTTCCATACCGTCGCCAGCGGCACGGTGACGACTACGTAACGCCTGTCGCTTACTGCGCGTCTTTCGATCCACGCCATAGTGCCGGAACTGTCACGCACCTTGAGCCAGTCTTTTAAATTAACCACCTGTTCCAGCGGAGTGTAACGGCTTACGACAAATAGTTTGGTTGCCCTGGTTGAATTGGCATCGTACAGGATGGCGCTGCGATCTGCGACGGATACATAGTCGAGCGCGCAAGCTGTATTGTCCATGAGCAGAAGCGCGCCAAACAATACGGTTGCTGCGACCGAATATTTCAGGCAAATCTTTTTCATTTCAATACTGGTTCATGTTAATGCTTGGTGGGGGGCGAAGCAGTCTGGTTTTTTTGCTGCTGGTAAAGTGCTTCAAAATTTATCGGATTGAGTAGCACCGGTGCAAAGCCGCCACGCACCGACACATCGGTAACCACTTCGCGAACATAGGGGTACAGTATATTCGGACAAACCACGCCCAGCACCGGATCCAGTTCCAGCGGAGGAATATTGCGCACATGAAAAATACCCGCCTGCTTGGCTTCGATCAGGAACATTATCTTGTCTTTTGACGGCAGTTTGGCGGTCAGCGTAACCGTGATGGTTACCTCGTAAATTCCTTCATCAATCATGGAATTCTCTGTATGCAATTGCATATCTATCTGCGGATTTTCACGCTCCAGAAAGATGCCTGGCGCATGCGGAACCTCCAGCGACAAATCTTTTACGTACAGTTTTTCGATATTGAAAACGGGTTGTGTCTGTTCGGGGGATGCAGCTGTTTCGCTCATGATATTTCCTGGTTAATTGATTAATGCGTACCCGTCAGCCTTTCAGCAACGGAGTCAATTCCCCCGCGCTATCCAGCTCGGCGATATCGTCGTAACCGCCGACATGACGCTCGCCGATGTAAATCTGCGGCACCGTGCGGCGCCCGGTTTTCTTCATCATTGCGACCATCAATTCCGGCTGCAAATCGACGCGAATCTTGTCGATCTGGGTTACGCCGCGCGCGTTGAGCAGTTGCTCGGCACGAACACAATAAGGGCACACTTCGGTGCAGTACATTGTAACTTTAACCATGACTATTATTTCTCCAACGGTAAATTTGTTTTCTGCCAGGCTGTGACGCCGCCGGCCAAATTATACACCTGGGTAAAACCCAGCTTGCCGAGCGCCGCACAGCCCGAAGACGAACGTTGCCCGCTGCGGCATACCACTATAACCGGTTGTTCGCGATAGCGTTCCAGCTCGCCTATGCGAGACCCCAGTTTCCCGAGCGGAATCCATTTTGAGTTCAACAGGTGACCGGCTTTATATTCCACCTCTTCCCGAACGTCCAAAATCAGGGCGTTTTTATGGTTGATCAATTGCAGCGCTTCGGCGCTGTTCACCACTTTCACACCGCGTATGCGATTGCCGAAAAAAGACCAAAACAGCATCAAGCCGCTAATGGCTGCCACCATAACCATCCAGATATTATTGTGCAGATACTGCATGTAAATACTCCTCATATTTTTTGATTGCGAATTCTAACAGAGCGGAGAAATGCTCCGGATCTTTCTGTGCCAGCACTCTTAACTCCTTCTCCTGTGCAGGGAAATCCCCCGGGTAAGACCAAATCGAGCGTTCTACCTGCAAGCGGGCCTCATCCTGTCTATTGGCCAGCGCCAACAACCAGGCCCTGCGATATACGACACTGCTGATAGGAATAAATTTCACGGTTCTTTCATTAAGGGCAAGTTTTTTATCCAGATTTTCTGCATTCACATCTATCCAGTTATTCAGGAACAACTCTGCATAAGGCCGCAGCAATGGATTGTTAGACACTTGAAGCAGCCCGTCGCGAATCCGCTGGGCTGAATTTTTGTCCTCTGCCGATTGCGCGCGCGATGTCAGCGCATGTTCCAGATGTTGGTATCCCTGCCGGAACTGCACCAGGGAAATCAGGCCCAGCAACAATATCGCCGACACCGACAGCCGCCCCAGCCCGCGCAATTCCAGGCGATAGGCGCTGCTGTCCAGCATTCCCAGCATTATTGCCGCAACACCCAAAAAGTACGCGTACCACAACGGATATTCGAGCATGCTGTGTATGCCCAGCACGCTCATCACTGCATATCCCCACCAGTGATAAATTGTATGCGGCGTGCGCACGCTCTGCCATAGCCACATGCCCAGCGTGACCAGCAGCACCAGTACGCCGGCCAGGCCCATTTCGGCCGCAAGCTGCATCACCAGATTATGCGCATTGTTGTACAGCCCGTTAATATGTATATCGTGCAATACCGGCCCGAGCTGGAAATGCTGCCACGCGTATTGGCCCAACCCCGCCCCCAGAAGCGGGAAGCGGGTAAAAATAAGCCACGCTTCGTGCCATAGATACAGCCTGATATTACCGCTGGTATCCCCAGCCATCATGCGCTGCATGGTGGTCACGCTGCCGGACGATCCGACCAGCCACGGGATCTGCACCGCCCAGTGCATCAGGCCAAAACCCGCGAGCAGCAGCAACGAATAGTTCAGCAGATGGCGGCAGGATTTATCGCGACGTTGCCACACAAAAGCCAGCGCCAGCATGCCCAGCAGATATAGCCAGGAGCTGCGCGAGCCGCTCAGTACCAGCACAAACAATAACGGCAGCACCAGCAGCACGACCTGCCATGAGCGCAGGTGCACGCGCAGGAGCCCCAGCGAAATCAGTCCCATCGTGATGTAGTTGGCATAATGATTAGGCTGGGCCAGGTTACCGTAAACAGCTATGTTGTTTTTAGCTGTAACCACCGAGTCCAGAAAAGTATGCCAGCGATAGTGTTGCAGTATTCCTATCACCGCGTTGAGTTCGGCACCCAGCAACAGGAATGACGCCAGCACCGTGGCCATCAACGGCAATCCCAGTTTCGCGCGCAGGCCGTAACCCAGCATCATCAGCAGCGCAACCCATAGCATGTACAGCGCAAACAGCAAAGTCTGGTCAAAATAGACCGTTTTGCCCAGCATGAATTGCAGCAATGCCACCAACAGCAGCATGATTGGCAGCAGCACGATGCGCGGAATTTCGGGCTGTTGCCAGTATTTTTTTGCCAGCAAGAACGAACTGGCGAGCAATCCCAGCACTGCGGCCCCCCATTCCTGATAGAAAGTCGTCAGCGGATAGGCATGGTAGTAGTACAGAAACGGCAAAACCCACATTAACCCGACAAACGCCAGGCTAATGTGGGCCATGCTCACCCTGCGCAAGGCAGGAGGAAAATCAAATGGCAGCTTGCTTAGCAACTGCCTTTAATTCCGAACTTCCCGAGGATGCTGTTCAGCGGACAAATTCTGGTAAAACCGCTCTGGAACAGGTTGAAGCCAACAAAGGCCGTGAAGAACAGAAAGTATTTGCTGACAAATACCGGACTTGCTTCCACACCCAGCGCCAGAGTCAACATGATCATGGTTCCAGCGATAATTCTAACTACACGTTCTGCGTTCATTTACTTCTCTCCTTAAAAATTAAAAACTTTTTGCCATCCCTTTCACCTGTGGCGGGCTGACAGCAAGCAATAGAGTATTTTACTCGAATTTCTTGTACAGGGTTGCATAATACAACACCGGAATTACTACAAGTGTCAATACGGTCGACACCATAATTCCGAAAATCAATGCAATGGCCAGACCGTTGAAGATCGGATCATCCAGTATGAAGAAGGCGCCCGCCATGGCAGCCAGACCCGTCAGGATAATGGGCTTGGCGCGCGCACTGGCGGCGGAAATCACCGCGCGCTGCAAATCCATCCCCCCGGCCAGTTGCAGATTGACAAAATCCACCAGCAGGATGGAGTTGCGCACGATAATTCCGGCCAGCGCAATCATGCCGATCATGGAAGTGGCGGTGAATTGCGCCCCCAGCAGCGCATGCCCGGGCATTACGCCGATAATGGTAAGCGGGATCGGCGCCATGATGACAAGCGGCACCACATAGCTCTTGAACTGCGCCACCACCAGCAGGTAAATCAATACCAGTCCCACGGCATAAGCAATTCCCATGTCGCGGAAAGTTTCAAACGTCACCTGCCACTCTCCGTCCCACTTCAGCGCATAAGCCGCATACGGGTTTGACGGCATGCTGAAATACCAGTTCCGCAGTGTGCCGCCCTGTTCCAGTTTCCTGCCGTTCAGTTTGCTGTCTATACCGAACATGCCGTACAGCGGGCTATCCAGCTTGCCGGCCATATCGCCAAATACATAAACAACCGGCAACAAATCCTTGTGATAGATCGGGTAGTCGCGCTCCATTTGCACCATCTGCACCAGTTCGGACAAGGGCACCAAGACCCCGTCACGCGCGCGCACCTTAAGCTTAAGAACATTATCAATCTGGCTGCGCCCCTCGACAGGCAGACTCATGCGTAACGGCAGCGCGTATTTGGCGGTTTCATCGTGCAGAGAAGTCACATCTTGCCCCGACAGTGCCACATGTATCGTGTCCACGATATCCTGGGGCGCGATGCCGAGCAGCGCCGCCTTGCTCTGCAATACGCGCAGCACCAGTTTGGGTGCCGCCTCCGTCACGGTATCGTCGATCGCAACAATATCGGGCGTCTTGCCGAACTGTTCGCGCACTGTGCCCGCGACCTTGCGCGCGCCCTCGTAATCCGGCCCGTAGATTTCAGCCACGATTGGGGACATCACGGGCGGCCCGGGCGGCACTTCAACGATCTTGACCTTCGCCCCCCACAATTTGGCTATTTTTTCAATCGGCACGCGCACGCTGCTCGCAATCTCGTGACTGCTGCGCTTGCGGTTGTGCTTATCCTGCAAATTAACCTGAATATCGCCTTCCTCGCTCGCCGCACGCAAATAATACTGGCGCACCAGGCCATTAAAGTTGATCGGTGCAGCCGTACCAGCATATCCTTGATAATCAGTCACTTCCGGCACGTTCGCTAGATACGCGCCAATCTCGTGCAATACTGCGGCCGTCTGCTCCAGTGCGGTTCCGGTTGGCATGTCGACAACTATCTGAAATTCGGACTTGTTATCAAACGGCAGCATCTTCAGCACCACCAGCTTCACGCCTACCAGCCCAACAGAGAAGATCAGGCCCGCAAGAATGCCCAGCCACAGCTTAAGCCTGGCTTTCCTGCCGTGTTCACGATTCAGGAATGGCGTCAGGCGGTCGCGGAAGAAATGCGACAGCCTGGTATCCCGTTCATCCTTTACCGATGCATGGTGCGGGGCAGAGAAACGCAACGCCAGCCACGGTGTAACGACAAACGCCACCGAAAGCGAAATCAGCATTCCCATGCTGGCATTGATTGGTATCGGGCTCATATAAGGCCCCATCAATCCTGTCACAAAAGCCATCGGCAACAGGGCTGCTATCACTGCCAGCGTGGCCAGAATAGTCGGGCCGCCGACTTCGTCCACTGCCTCCGGAATAATTTCAGACAGCGGCTGATGGTCCGAAAGTTCGCGGCGCCTGTGGATGTTTTCCACCACCACAATGGCGTCGTCCACCAGAATACCGATCGAGAAAATCAGTGCAAACAGCGACACGCGGTTAAGCGTAAAACCCCATGCCCAGGAGGCAAACAGCGTCACCGCCAGCGTCAGCGATACCGCAACACCGACGATAAAAGCTTCGCGCCTGCCCAAGGCCAGCCACACCAGGGCAATCACGGCGCTGGTGGCAAAGATCAGCTTTTCAATTAATTTTATCGCCTTGTCATTGGCAGTCACGCCGTAGTTGCGCGTGGTCGTTACCTGCACATCGGAAGGAATCACGGTTCCCTTCAATTCTTCCAGGCGTGTCAGTAAATTAGCGGCAACCTCGACCGCATTTTCACCCGGCTTTTTTGTCACTTCCAGCGTTACTGCAGTGAACTCTCCCTTGGCGTGTATGCCTTTTTCCAGCGATGCCGCCCCGGCACCCATCCAGACATAGCTTGAAGGTTGATCAGCGCCATCCTCCACATCCGCCACATCCTGCACGTACACCGGTTTGCCGCTGAATACGCCCACTACCAATTGCTTGACTTCATTTGCATTGCTCAGGAAATTGCCGGTCTGCACCAGGATTTCGCGATTATGCTGGGTCAGATAGCCCGCATTCTGTGACACGTTGGCTGCCTGCAGGGAAGAACGCACATCCTGTACCGACAACTGATAGGCATTGAGCGACTCCGGGTTAAGCAATACGCGCACCATGCGCTGGGTAGCGCCGATAGTGGTTACTTCGCGGGTGCCCTTGACGCGCTTCAACTCGGCTTCAATGGCATGGGCGACCTGGGTCAGCTGCAAACCGCCACTCATAACATTCTCGCGCCACAACGTAAATGCAACTACCGGCACATCATCTATGCCTTTGGCCTTGATCAGCGGCGGCAACACGCCGAGCGTGGATGGCAGCCAGTCGGCATGCGAATTGATCACGTCATAGAGCTTGACCATTGAAGGCCCATGCGATTCGCCGACCTTGAATTGCACTGTGAGCACCGACATACCCGGCAGCGACACCGAATACACGTGGTCGACACCGGAAATTTGCGACAGAACCTGTTCTGCGGGAGTGGAGACGGTACGCGCCACATCCTGGCTGGATGCACCGGGATAGGCAATCAGCACATTTGCCATGGTAACGTTGATTTGTGGTTCCTCCTCGCGCGGTGTCACCAGCAACGCGAAGATACCCAACAACACCGCCACCAGCGCCAGCAATGGCGTTATTTGCGAATGCATGAAAAATTTGGCAATACGGCCTGAAATACCCATGATCGTTATTCCTGAGTAGTAATTGTAATTAAAGGTAGAAGAGACGACTGGCTATGGATATGCAGCTGCTGGCGATGGTGGAACAATAGCTTGATATGTTATTGATATTATTATTATTTTCATTGATAAACGTCCCCCCTTGTGCTATTTTTGTTGCGCTACACCCATGCCTGCCTTGATCGGGTCCACTGCAATATTCTCACCAGGATTCAAACCAACCAGTACTTCAACCTGGTTTTCACCGTATTCTTCGCCCAGCCGGATTTGACGCAGTCTGGCGACCCCTTTTTCATCCACCACATACACCGCCACCACTTCACTGCGGCGCAGCACCGCACTGGCAGGGATCAGAAGCTTGCTTGCCTTGCCCACCACAAAGTGTGCGCGTACAAACATGCCGGGGTACACACCCTTCTGATTGGCAGGGATCGTCACACGCACAGGGGTACTGTGCGTGCGCACGTCTGCAGACGGCTGCACCGTCACCGCAGCAGCCGGTATCCAGCGTTTGAGCGAAGTCAACTCGATATTAACCTTGGGGTGAGCCCCGATATCCGCCAATTTGTACTGGGGAACGTTCACAATTACACGCATCTGCGCCGGATCAAAACCCACCATCAGCGGCTTGCCGACCGTCACCATCTCGCCCAGCTCCACCAAACGCGATGCCACCACCCCGCCGAAAGGAGCAAGGACCGCCGCATAACCGCGTGCCAAGGCTGACTGGCTCTCGCCCGCCTGGGTTGCCGCAGCCTGTGCCTGCGCCATTTCGTAATCAGCCTTTGCCTTGTCCAGGCCGGACTGGCTGATATATTTCTGCTCAAACAACTGCACCGAACGTTCGTAATTAGCCTTGGCCTGGGTAAGTGCCGCCTGCGCCTGCATCACCTGAGCCTGGCTGCCGGCCAATGCGTGTTCCGTTTCACGCTCGTCAATGCGCAGAATTACCTGCCCCTTCTTGACGGTATCGCCGACATCAAAATTCACTTCCTTCACGCGCCCGGAAATCTGTGCGGACACCGTCGATTGCCGCACTGCTTCTACTACGCCTTCGACACTATAGGTTTGTTCCACTTCACGGTACTCTGCCCTGGTTACTGCAAGAGACTCCGCAGCACGCGCCGATCCGTTCAGCACGAAGAAATAAATTACAAATATAAACAATAACTTAGTTTGATATTTCATAATCGAATCGCCGGGTAAATGAATGCGCCATATTGAATTATACCGTCGGACAAAATCAGCCGGCCCACGTTACTTGCTGCAAAACACGTCGCGCATCAACTCCACCAGTTTAAGCGTGCGCTGATCGCTAATCCGGTAGTAAACCCGGTTGGCGTCCTTGCGCGTGCACAACACTCCCTTGTCGCGCAAAATTGCCAAGTGCTGGGAAATATTACTTTGTGAAGTTCCTACATCATCGACAATATCTTGTACGCTGACTTCCTGGTTACCCAGTACACACAATATTTTAAGACGCAAAGGATGGGCAATGGATTTTATTGCCAGCGAGGCCTGCAGAATATCCTCATCCTTGTCTATTAATTTCTTTGTCGTTTCCACACGTATCACTCCATAACCAGCATCGTATGATGCGCTAAAATCAGCTAAAATATTAATTAATTAGCAACTGATTATATTTTGATACTTTTACTCTGAAAAAGCCAGCAAGAAAGCATACACATAATGAAGATCACTCCTGTTCTCCTGATTATCCTTGATGGCTTTGGTTATCGCGAAGACCCCGATAACAATGCCGTTACCCTTGCACGCAAACCAAACTTTGACCGCTTGTGGAACGAATACCCGCATACTCTGATCAACGCTTCCGAGCAATCGGTAGGCCTGCCGCATGAGCAGATGGGCAATTCCGAGGTCGGTCATTTGAACATAGGCGCAGGCCGCATCGTGCAAATGGAACTGACGCGCGTGGAAGTCGACATACTGGACGGCACTTTCTATAAAAACCCCGCACTGCTCGATGCAGTATTACAGGCCAAACAGCACAACTCAGCCTTGCACATTATCGGCTTGCTGTCTCCGGGCGGCGTGCATAGCCACGAGGATCATCTGCTTGCGATGGTGGAAATGGCCGCCCGCAACGGCCTGAAAAAGGTCTATGTGCATGCGCTGCTCGACGGCCGCGATACGCCGCCCCGCAGCGCCGAGCATTCGCTGCAGCGCATGCAGGACAAATGCGCCGCGCTCGGCACAGGACGTATCGCTTCCATCGTCGGACGTTTCTTCGCGATGGACAGGGACAACCGCTGGGATCGTGTGCAGATAGCCTACAACCTGATCACACAGTGCAAAGCGCCGTTCAGCGCCGCCACGGCAATAGACGCTTTGCGGCAAGCCTATGCGCGCGATGAAAACGATGAATTCGTTCAAGCCACAGTAATCGGCGATAAAGCCGGCATGCAGGACGGCGATGTCGCCGTCTTCATGAACTTCCGCGCCGACCGCGCCCGCGAACTGACCCGCGCACTGACCGATGCGCAATTTGAAGGATTCAAGCGTGAACGCTTCCCCAAACTGGCCAGCTTCGTCACGCTAAGCAGTTACGGTGAAGATTTTCATCTGCCCACTGCCTACAAGCCCGGCAAAATCAGCAACGGCCTCGGCGAATACCTTTCCGGTCTGGGACTCAAACAATTGCGCATCGCGGAAACCGAAAAGTACGCACACGTAACCTACTTCTTCAATGGCGGCAAGGAACATCCATATCCCGGTGAAGACCGCATCATGGTGCCCTCGCCCAAGGTGCAAACCTATGACCTGAAACCGGAAATGAGCGCGTTTGAAGTCACTGACAAACTGGAGGAAGCGATACGCAGCGGAAAATATCAGGCCATTATCTGCAACTATGCCAACGGCGACATGGTGGGGCATAGCGGTAACCTGGCGGCAACCATCAAGGCGATCGAGGTGCTCGACATCTGCCTGGGCCGGGTGGTGAGCGCCATGCGGCAATGCGGCGGCGAAGTGCTGATTACGGCCGATCACGGCAATGCCGAACAGATGCTGGATCGCACCACCCAGCAGGCGCACACCGCGCACACCCTTAATCTGGTGCCGTTCATATACGTTGGCCGCAACGCGAAAATCGCGAGCACAGGTGCACTGCAGGATATCGCACCGACCATGCTCACTCTTATGGGCTTGCCACAACCCCAGGAGATGACAGGCCAGCCACTAATTAACCTCCAGTGACACTACTTGCCCGCATCGCGCTGATATGTTTCACCTCATTGCTGTGCATACACAATGCCCATGCAAACCGGCATGAGGAACTGGAAAACCTGCGCCAGCGCATCTCGGCGCTGCAACAGGAGATGGAAAAAACCAGCGATTCAAGATCAGAGACTTCAGATGCGCTGCGTGAATCGGAACGCGCCATCAGTAACAGTAATCGCGTACTGTATAAATTGGCCAAACAGCAACGCGATGCGAGCCTTGCGTTAGCGCAGCTTCAACAACAATCTACAAAGCTTTCGCGGGAAATGCAGGAACAGCAATTGCTGCTGGCCAGGCTATTGCTTCAGCAATATCTGGGAGGCAGGCAAGAATACTTCAAGCTTCTGTTGAATAACAGCGATCCCAACCAGGCCGCCCGCGAAATGCAGTACTACGAATACATCGCCCAGAGCCGCGCCGCCTGGCTGAAAACCATGCGCAACAATCTTGCCAGATTGAATACGGTCACAGCTCAGGCACGCCAGAAAAATATTGAACTTGCCGCGCTGCAAGCAGAACAGCTGTCACAGAAGCAGAGCCTGCTGCAGGAAAAAAACACGTATAAGCAGGTACTCAAAAGAATTGCATTGCAGCTCAAGCAACAGCGCCGTGAGATAGGCCGTTTGCAGCGCGACGAGAGCCGTCTGTCAAAATTGCTGGAAAAGCTGTCGCGCATAGTTGCCCAGCCTGAAATATCGACTCCGCAACAAAAAGGTAACGCAACGCTAAAACATTCTTACACTCCCTCTTTTGCGTCTCTTAAAGGCAAGCTGCCACTACCGGTAAAGGGTAAAATTATCAATAAATTCGGCAGCAGGCATCCGGACAGCCCGGTGCTGTGGAAAGGCCTGTTTATACTGGCCCCAGCCAGCCAGCCAGTCAACGCAGTTGCCCAGGGACGTGTAATATATGCCGACTGGCTGCGCGGTTTTGGCAACCTGTTGATTATTGACCATGGACAGGGATATATGAGCTTATACGGCAACAATGAAACCCTGTACAAACAGGTTGGAGATGATTTGCAGGGGGGCGAAACTATTGCCGCAGTCGGCAATAGCGGCGGAAATGAGAATTACGGTTTATACTTTGAACTTCGTCACGAGGGTATTCCCCTGGATCCCGCCAAATGGGTGAAAGGTCGTTACCCTAAAGCCAGGTAACTTTAGAGGTCTATATATATGCGCAGTCGTTTTGAAAAAATCGGTTTGATTGGGTTGGGTCTGGTGGCGGGGGTGCTGATCAGCATGCACTTTGCCGCCGTTGCAGAAAAGGATAGCGTTACATCGTTACCGGTTGAAGAATTGCGCAGCTTTGCCGAAGTATTTGGCCGCATAAAAAGCGACTATGTAGAACCTGTCAGCGACAAGAAACTGATTACCGATGCGATAACCGGCATGTTGAACGGACTTGATCCTCACTCCGCCTATCTTGATGCCGAGGGCTTCAAGGAATTGCAGGTTGGCACGCAGGGAGAATTCGGCGGACTGGGCATCGAGGTGAGCATGGAGGACGGCCTGGTCAAAGTCATTTCACCGATCGAGGATACGCCCGCTTTCAAGGCGGGAATCAAGACTGGCGACCTGATCCTCAAGCTCGATGATACGCTGGTAAAAGGCATGACTCTGAATGATGCGGTCAAACGCATGCGCGGCAAACCGGGCAGCAAAATCGTGCTGACAGTGCTGCGCAAAACCGAACCCAAACCCTTGCTGATTACGGTCACGCGTGCGGTGATTAAAGTGCAAAGCGTTAAATCCAAACTGGTTGAACCGGGCTATGCTTATGTGCGCATTACGCAATTCCAGGAGCATACCGGCGAAAACCTGGCGACAGCCCTGGAAAGTCTGCTCAAGCAAAGCAATGGCGACCTCAAAGGTCTGGTACTAGACCTGCGCAACGATCCGGGCGGCCTGCTCACGGGGTCTGTGGCTGTTTCAGCCGCCTTCCTGCCCAAGGATGCACTGGTGGTTTATACCGAAGGGCGCACCGAAGATGCGCAGATGCGCCTGACTGCCAATCCCAATGACTACCTGCGCGGAACCGGCCAATCCGACTATTTGAAAAATCTGCCCGCTGTGTTCAAGACGGTACCCATGGTCGTGCTGATCAACGGCGGTTCGGCTTCCGCTTCTGAAATCGTGTCCGGCGCGCTGCAAGACCACAAACGCGCCGTGCTTATGGGCACCCAGTCATTTGGCAAAGGCTCGGTGCAAACCATCCTGCCACTGGGCAACAATACCGCGATCAAGCTCACAACCGCGCGCTATTTCACCCCCAGCGGACGCTCGATTCAAGCCAAAGGTATCGTGCCCGATATCGTTGCTGAAGATCCGTCGACATCTGCGCAGGACAATGCCTTCCATTTGCGCGAGTCTGATCTGGAGCATCATTTGACCAACGGTGACACCAAGGATCAGACTGATGAATCTCCTGCAAAACCTGCGCCGGCCAAAACTGCGCCCAAAACCAGGGAAGACGAAACCGCCAAACCCGCCTTCGCCGAATTCGGCTCAAAGAATGATTACCAATTAAATCAGGCACTTAACCTGCTGAAAGGGATCAACATTCTGCAAGGGAAATAAGCCATGACCAAGCCGGAAGAGCCACTCACTTATCAGGATCTGCTCTTTGCTGCCGAACCAGCCGGGCAGCTGGAGCGAGCGTATGACTTGCTGGCCGGCCTGGAAAACATGCATGTGGAAAAGACCACAGAACTCAACAGCTTGCGTATCAGCTACAGCCTGAGGGATTACTCCCTTGAGGGGCTGGAAGCCGCCTTAAAAAAAGCCGGATTCTACTTCAAGGAAACACTGCTGGACAAACTGGGGAAAAAATTTATCTACTACTGCGAGGAAGTGCAATACCACAACCTCAATACCCCCGAGCACCTGACCAAATCCAATACGCCCGTGATCTTCGCCAAACTGTACGAAAATCATCCGCACGGCGATCACGATGACACACCGAAAGAACTGCGCGAATATAAATAAATCCGGACTTTAGATTCACCTTCAATAAAATTGCTGTCCATGTTGTTCATCATTGCAGCGTAGACATACTCAACGTAGAAACGTTTCAGCACGCTTATGAACGACCAACAATTGCTGCGCTATAGCCGTCACATCCTGCTTCCGGAAATCGGCATCGAAGGACAGGAAAAGTTGATGGATTCCCACGCGCTCATCATCGGCGCCGGCGGCCTCGGTTCTCCGGTGGCGCTTTTCCTCGCCGCCAGCGGCGTGGGTACGCTGACACTGTGCGATAACGACACGGTAGACCTTACCAATCTGCAACGCCAGATTTTGCATCGCACCACCAACATAGGCATGCACAAGGTGGATTCCGCGCGGGCAGCGCTGGCTGAAATCAATCCCGATGTAAACGTCCACAACCTGACCGAACGAGCGCAGTCTGCCCGCCTGCTGGAACTGGTGGCAAAAGCAGACGTGGTACTGGATTGCAGCGACAACTTTGACACCCGCTACGCGCTCAACCGCGCCTGCGTTCAGCTCAAAAAACCGCTTGTATCCGGCGCGGCGATCCGCTTTGCCGGACAAGTCACTGTTTTCGACCTGCGCCAGGAAAACAGCCCTTGCTACCACTGCCTCTATCCGGAAGATACCGAAAGCGAAGATACGCGTTGCGCCGAAATGGGGATATTTGCACCGCTGGTCGGGATTATCGGCAGCCTTCAGGCAGGTGAAGCACTCAAATTGCTGCTGGATATGGGCACTACGCTCAACGGAAGGCTGCTGCTTATGGATGCGCTGCACACAGGGCTGCGTACCATCAAACTGGCACGCGATGCGAATTGCCCGGTCTGCAATTCCATTTCAAAAACACGAGACGAAATATCGTAGCGTGCGATAAGCACGACACCCGCATGTTTCAATCCTTAAGGCATCACCCGCGCAAAGTAGTCCACCAGCTTTTTCCGGAATTCCCTGTGCCGGAATGCCTCGATATGTCCGCCATTGGGAACGACCCACATCTCCTTTGGTTCAAGTGCAGCAGCAAACAACGCCTGCCCATTAGACAACGGAACGATTTTATCGCTGTCGCCATGGATGATAAGCAACGGTATCGGGCTGATCTTGCTCACCACCGGTAGCGGACTAAAGTCGTCATTTATGGTCAGCGATAACGGCCACTGAAACGGCCAGCTAAGCCAGAAGGAACCCAGCTTTTCCCGCGCCAGCCCCCTGTAGTCGGAAAATGCGCTCTCCGAAACAAGTGCTCTGACGTTTGCCCGATAAGGGCTATGCGCAACGTTATAGATTGCTAAAGATCCGCCCAGGCTTTGCGCCAGTATCACAATACGCTTATGATCAATATCGGTCCGCCGCAACAGATAGGCCATAGCGCTATTGATGTCGTCCTGCACGCCAGCCATGGTCGGTGTGCCTTCAGAGCCACCATAGCCGCGATAATCCAGCAAAAACACATTGTAATGCTGCGCCGGCAACCAATAGACACTGCCAATGTGCGTGCTTATGTTTTCTGCATTGCCGTGTAAAAAGAGCACCGTACCCTTGGGCTTGCCCTGAGCAGGCAAAAACCAGCCATGCAGCATCAAACCATCCGAACTGCGGAAGCTGACTTCCTCATAGGCCAAGCCTATCTTGTCGGGGGTCAGATAACAAATTTTTTGCGGCTGAAAAAATAAATTCGTACAAGCCGAAAGCAACACTACAAATGCCAAAGCAAGCCGCAGACGCATCTCAGAAATATTGCTGCAAAGAAAGCATTGCGTCGGTCCAGGTCATATCAAACTCCATTTTTCTTGCCAGCTCCAGCCGCAGTGCAGTTTGTGGTCCGATTGAATATCGCTGCAGCAGGCTAAGCTCAGCAGCAGTATGCGGATCACCCACCGCAAAGCGCTGCACGCGTGCATATGCATTTATGCGCCAGTTGCTGCCCAGATCTTTTATTACCCCCAGCGCAGGCCCCATTCCAAATGCATAATCACGAGCGTATTGGCTGGAAGCTTCCAGAGTTGCATCCATAAAAGCATAGGTCTGCGCCGTGGGATGATCCAGGGAAGGCGCATCCCACGCATAACCTGCGCCGCTATTTAATCTTGTAACCAATGGTTCGCTGCCATCCGGCATGCGTTTTCTCGCCCATCCCAGATTAACCTTCCACGACAAGGAGTGAAAATAATCGTTGCGCGGCGCCAGCGAAAATATGTCTATTGGGACGAATTCCTCGACACGGCTGCCGACACCATTCTCATAGTGGCGCAACGACAGATTAAAAAATTGAATCTGCGCGCCGCGAATATAGCCTGCGCCAGGATCATTCTGGTCATGGTATGCCGGGCGCACATCCAGCTCTTCATAGTTTACACCGCCCCTGTTGCCGCTTCCCACACCCACTCTTAGCGATTTATGGCCCTGATCAGGCCGCGTCGCCGGCACCTCGACAGGCGGGGTTGCCGCCGGTACGTTCAAACCGCTCCTTGCCACCAGCAACGCTCTGGAAAGTGCGCCCGCCTGAGGCCAATCGCCCTTGCTGGCGCGCAAATACGCGACATAGTCATAAGCTAACTCCAGTACCTGCGCCTGCTGCTGCGCTGACAGCAAACGAATGCTGCTGTCATCCGGCTCAATTGCGCCGTCGCTCAGCGCCTTGGACAGCTTGCGCAATGGCGGCTGCATGCTGCGCAGACGCTGCATGATCACGGTAGCATTCGAGGGCCGGTAAATAGCCTGTTTCAATAAGTTGGTATTCTCCGTGATTGCACGCACCGTGTCTGAAGGGATCGCCCACCAGCGGAATTCATCGGCCAAACGCAGGCTGGGCCGCGCAACATCCAGAATTGACAATAACTCATAGGAACAGTTTTCATCCAGAAAATAATAGTCAAAATAAGTCGGACCCAGTTCCCACATATGCATCATCGCCATACTGAGTTCATCCGGAGTTAATTTCAGGCGGTACTCCCAGATATCGCGATTCTCCATGTCACTGTATTCACTCACCTTAATATAATAGGGTGCGGTCAGGAACTTGCCCGGATAACCGCCTGTCAAGCCTTTAATCGCAAAAGTCAGGCCATTGGTCTCGTTGGTACTGGCTGCATACCCCACCGTATAGGCAAGCAAACGGGTGTGCTCGTCCTGATCCTTCGCATCAATGCGCAATAATGTATGACCATACATGGACGCGGGGCTGTTAAGGTATGAGGAAGGAAAGACCAGTGTGAGTTCATAGGGATTCAGCGCCTTCATCCACGCATTAAAGCGCCTGCATTCCTGCGGCTGCAGGCGCGCCGGATCAAACTTCAACTGCTGGTCCAGCCAGTGATAGCGCGCAATAAATCTGCATTGGGGATTCTGCTGTTTATCGGTTTCTTCAATCTGCGAAAAGAATGCCTTCAGAGTCGCTTCCAGTTCGGACGATGCACTGGTCTTGCTATCCGGCGCATTGAAAAACGAAGGATCATCGTCGAGGCTGCGTGATCCGGGCCAAAACGGATAGGGCTTGAAATGCAACAAATTCAGCCACTCAACACGCCCGGCCAGATGCATTTCACGTGACCTCTGAATTAACTGCTGCAGGTATTGATCATCTTGTGCCAGCACAGGCCAGGACAGCAACAGCAGACATATAGCCAGCACATTTCGATACAGCATTCCATTTCCCCATGCTTGAAAAAATACCGCGAAAAAAAACACCCAGTGGCAAGCCACTGGGTGTTTTTATAAACACAAACGCATTAAATAGCGGCGGTGTACTGAGCCAAAGTGGTATCTGCTGCCATTACCTGTTTCAGCGCGGCTGCAATTTGATCTGCGGAAGCCTGCTCGGAAACGAAGATTTTGGCAAAATTCTCTTTGGTTACACGGTAGAAAGCAACTTTGTCCGCATCCTTGACGCCAATCAGTTGTGCCAATGATTCCAGAGACTCGCCGCTGCCTTTGGACATATCCTGAGCCAGCTTGGACTTGTTGCCATCAATATACATCGCTGTTTTCCATGTGGAATTTACCGCACCGTCCTGCGTACAACCAGAGGTACCGGAGGAAACGCCGAATGTCTGGTTGCCGGAAGTACCATTGGTGGTAGCGGCAAGCACCTGGGGCGCAATGCCTCTTTGTCCGGTAAATACTTTGGAACCCCAACCGCAAGAACCTATGTTGTTCTCGCCGGCGGCCATCGCGGCCATCGGAAGTACTGCAATCATAGCCGCTGTCGTCAATACCAATTTCATTTTTGTCATATTCAATCCCCAAGCGTAATGTTACATTTGTAAAATTAATGCGATTTACCTGATAAACCAAAGTTGGAGGATTTAACCAACGAGCAAATTTTATAGTGCGATTACCCCAGGCTGTCAATTGATTAATTCTATTTGTTGTTTTTTTATCTACATATACAGCGCTTTTACCCCTTAATCATTGGCTCACAGGGTAATCTGCGTAATTAAGCTTTTCCCCCTTGCATTAGCATGGCATTCTGGCTAAAGTTTATCAGCTTGGCATGGCGCAGGCAGACTTTATTGTTTGATTTATTGAAAAGGAATGAAAATGAAAAATTTCGTGACGCAATTTATCAGTCGCACGCTAATTATCAGCATGCTGAGCATGAGCATCTGGATGCCAAGCGCGCAGGCAAGCATCATTACCACCCAGCAGATAACCGACAGCCAGACCGCGCTACATGACCGTGAGCGTGTGCGTGCATTTTTTGATCGCGCCGATGTGCAGGCACAACTGCAAGCCAGGGGGGTGGATCCGCAGGCTGCCAAGGCGCGCGTTAATGCACTGACCGACAATGAAGTTGCCAGCATTAATGGCCAGCTCGACAATCTCCCTGCAGGTGGCATGGATATACTCGGATTCTTCCTGTTTATTTTTATCGTCCTGCTGATTACCGATATCCTTGGATTCACCCATGTATTCAGCTTTACCAGACATCGTTAAGCGTTAGCGTATGCCATTCACAACCAACGCCCGCCCGATAGCGGGCGTTTTCCTTGTGCTGCTACTCTCTGCATGCAGCACGCCGCAAACCCGTGCTTTGCGCAGCAGCGTGCCTGCCGACCTGCCCGCACGCGCTGAATTAAGCGACGTTGTATTTTTCCCGCAGGAAGAATATCAGTGCGGGCCGGCATCGCTGGCCATGGTGCTGACGAGTAACGGAACAAAGGTTGGTCCTGAACAACTGAAAGATGATCTATATATCCCCGGAAAACAGGGCAGCCTGCAGATAGAAATGCTGGCCACCGCGCGCCGCTATGGCATGGTGGCTTATGTGCTGCAACCCAGCCTGCAGGATGTGCTGACTGAAGTATCCTCCGGCAACCCCGTGATTGTGTTACAAAATCTGGGATTGAGCTGGTATCCCCTATGGCATTTCGCGGTTGTCATAGGCTACGATTTGCATCAAGAGGAAATCATCCTGCGTTCCGGCTCGAATCAGCGCCTGGTGCTACCGTTTACCACCTTCGAACATACCTGGGCGCGCAGCGGTTATTGGGCAATGCTGGCGCTGCCCCCCGCGCGGCTGCCGCAAACTGCCACACCCGAAAATTTTATCCAGAGTCTTGCCGCACTTGAACACAGCAGCCCCAATAGCGACATTGAGCCTGCATATACAGCGGCAATGCAACGCTGGCCTGAAAATCTGCTGGTCAAAATTGCCGCAGGAAACCATGCCTACAATCAGGGCAAGCTGGATCTGGCGCAGCACATTTTCGCCGAAGCCACGCAGCAACACCCGGATTCTGCCGCCGCTTTCAACAATCTGGCGCAGACCTTGAGTGACTCGGGCCAGCATGATGCCGCGCTGCGTGCAATACACCGCGCCATGGAGATCGGCGGCCCGCTGGAAAGCGTGATGCGCCAAACCCTGGCTGAAATTGAGCGGAAAAAACGCGAAACTTCGAAGTAAAAATCGGCTGCGGATCGTTATAATGAACGAAGCTTACAAGTATCTTTCGCTGATTCCTTCTGCAAAGCAGGGAATGCAGCGAGTTCTGCAAGATTAAGAATTTTTATTAAATTTCCACCCTGAATTCCGGCGATTGAATTTATGCAAGCCACTCCCGTTCCTGCCACTACCGACTTTGTTGCCTGGTTTCGTTCGGTCGCGCCTTATATCAACGCTTTTCGCGGCAAGACATTCATCGTCGCGTTTGGCGGCGAAGTGGTGGCGGACGGCAAATTTGTCGAACTGACACACGACCTCAACCTGCTTGCCAGCCTCGGCGTACAACTGGTGCTGGTACATGGCGCGCGGCCGCAGATCGAGCAACATCTGTTACGCAATCAAATCGAGGATCACTATCAGCACGGCATCCGCCTGACCGATGCGCCGACGATGCAGTGCGTCAAGGAAGCGGTCGGACGGGTGCGTTTCGAGATTGAGGCGCTGCTGTCGATGGGGCTGACCAACTCGCCGATGGCCAATGCGGATATACGCGTGGCTGGCGGAAACTTCGTCACCGCGCAGCCGATGGGCGTGATCCACGGCGTGGATTTACTGCATACCGGCAATGTGCGCAAGATAGATGTCTCCGCCATCAGGGACAGACTGGCATTTAACGAGGTGATACTGCTTTCTCCCGTCGGCTACTCGCCGACGGGAGAAATATTCAATCTCACGCTGGAAGACGTTGCGACAGCAACCGCTATTGCGCTGGATGCCGACAAGCTGATTTTCCTGATGGACACAGACGGCGTGATGGATTTGCAGGGCGAGCTGCTGCGCGAGTTAACCATCGCCAGCGCCAATGAGATACTCGCAAGCAAACGCGATCTGCCGGACGATGTGGCGCTGTTTCTGCCATGTGCAGTGCGCGCCTGCGAAGCCGGTGTTGCGCGCACCCACCTCATCAGCCGCCATCTCGACGGTGCCGTATTACAGGAGCTTTTTTCCGATATCGGCATCGGCAGCATGGTGGTGGAAAGCACGCTTAATATCCTGCGCAACGCGACCATCGACGACGTGGGCGCCATCCTGCAAATATTGCAGCCGCTGGAAGAAGAAGGCATTCTGGTGCGCCGCAGCCGCGAGTTGCTGGAGCGTGAAATTGACCGCTTTGTAGTACTGGAGCATGACCATCTCATCATCGGTTGCGCTGCGCTGTACCCGTTTGCCGATGAAAATGCGGCGGAACTGGCCTGTCTCGCCATTCAGCCCGCCTACCGGCGGCACGGCTATGGCGATGCCTTGCTCAATCATATCAGCGCGGAGGCGCGGGCCCAGGATTTAAGCAAGCTCATCGTGCTGACGACGCGCACCGCCCACTGGTTTGTCGAGCGCGGCTTTATTGAAGCCGATGTCTCGCAGCTTCCCGCGCAAAAGCAACTCCTTTATAACTATCAGCGACGCTCGAAGGTCTTTGTCAAAAAATTAAAGTAGGGCTGATGTAATTCTATTTTGCGGTCTAAAGCAATATTGTTGTCGCGCAGTGAACTGGAATTTCAAGATTCCGCTTAAACGGCAAGACTGCCTGACGCAGTAGTGTCATAATTTGTTTTTTTATAATTTAGCAACGGAGTAAACATGGCAAGAATGGTGAAGTGCGTGAAATTGGGTCGTGAAGCCGAGGCACTGGATCGTCCACCCTATCCGGGCGCATTGGGGCAGCGTATTTATGAAAACATCTCCAAGGAAGCGTGGCAAGGCTGGCTCAAATTTCAGACCATGCAAGTAAACGAAAACCGTCTTAATCTGTCGGATGCAAAGGCGCGCAAGTTTCTGGCTGAAGAAATGGAAAAATATCTGTTTGGCGTAGGCTCGGTGATGCCTGCCGGCTACGTGCCGCCGAAACAGTAAATACTTTAACTTCTTCTAAAACCACACCAAAGAACTGTGTTCTCATAATTTAATCGGCTTAACCGGGAAAAGTTGACGCGAACGTCCGCCTTGCACCGGTGACGTTTTTGCCCGCTCGAACCTGTTCTGCTAGAATGCGCCGATTAAATTTTTTTATCCTTATCCTTCACCAGAGGTTTTTATGTCCCGCAAGCATCCCGTCATTGCAGTAACCGGCTCTTCAGGAGCAGGCACGACTACCGTCAAACGCGCTTTTGAAAATATTTTCCGCCGCGAAAAGATCTCCGCTGCGGTTATCGAGGGCGACAGCTTGCATAGCCTTGACCGCATGGCATTCCGCGCCGCTTCGGCTGAAGCAGCCAGGGCCGGCAATCATTCCTTCAGTCATTTTGGCCCGGAAGCTAACCACTTCGACAAAATTGAGGAAACATTCAAGTCGTACGGCGAAACCGGCATGTGCAAACGGCGCTACTACGTGCACAGCGAAGCTGAAGCTGTCCATCACAACAAACATTTCAACTTGGGCGACCTGAAACCGGGCATGTTTACTCCGTGGGAAGAGATCGAAGTGAAATCGGACCTGCTGTTCTACGAGGGTCTGCATGGCCTTGCTACCGATGGCAAGTACGACGCAGCCAAATATGTTGATCTTGGCATCGGCGTCGTGCCTATCGTCAACCTGGAATGGATACAGAAAATCCATCGGGACCAGGCTGAACGCGGCTACTCTGCCGAGGCGACGGTGGATACCATCATGCGCCGCATGCCGGACTATATCAAATACATCACGCCGCAATTCTCGCGCACCGACATCAACTTCCAGCGCGTCGCCACCGTGGACACCTCCAACCCGTTTATCGCGCGCGACATCCCCACCCCGGATGAAAGTTTTGTCGTGATACGCTTCCGCAACCCCAAGGGCGTGAATTTCCCGTACATGCTCAACATGATCCCGAACTCGTTCATGTCACGCGCCAACACTCTGGTTGTGCCCGGCAGCAAAATGAGCTTCTCGATGGAAGTTATCCTCGCGCCGATCATGCATGAGATGATAGAGAACAAAATGACATAAGCGCAACCGCATTGCCGCATTTTTTACGGCATGCAGCAAAACGGGGAAGCCGGCGAAAACCGGCTTCCCCGTTTTGTTTGAGCCAGACAATCCAGACCGAAGCTTGCACTGTAAAACAGAAAGAAGTGGCCTTTCTGCCCTGCCACATGTTCTGGCCAGATACCGTCCCCAGGTACCTTGTTCACTGCGGCAACAATGAACGCACCGCAACGAGCAGATTGCCGGCCAAATGTTGGTCGCGCAACACGGTGGCGCTGAAACCGGCATTATCGGAAACTGTATCGAGCTTGCTGCTCACCAGGATTGCCGGGATATTTTGATTGTGCACCTGCGATGCTCTCAACGCCAGCATCAGCGCAATGCCGTTCAGCTCCTTGATTTCGCGGCCGACGATGACGAAATCAAAATGCTCGTGCAGCAGGCGCCCCAATGCGGTCAGGCCATTGTCGACAATGCTCAATTGCACCGGCACCGACTCCAGCACCTGTTTATAGAATCCCGCCATCATGGAAGAGGATTCTGCAATCAGCCCGGATTTGCGACTTTGCAGCCCTGCCTGGCGAAGTTTCTCCAGATCAGACTCGATGGATGAATAGTTCGGTTTATCCTGGTAGGCGAGCGATTCGACACGGCGCAGCAAATCCACATAGGCGAGCGCACGCGTGGCAAAAGCGGCGTCGGCGTTGAAACCCCTCTGTGCATCGGTCTCGGTGATAAAGTTCTCCAACTGATGACAGAGCGTGGTGATAATGCTCAGGCCATGCGTGCCGCCCGAGCCCTTCAGGCTATGGACACCCCGGTACAACTCATTGAAGGCATCGCGATTCTCCGGTGATTTCTCCAGCGTCAGGATCAATTCGTCCAGGCTGTCGCAACGCTCGGGGATCTCACCGAGAAACTCGGCACGCATACGTGCCAGCAGAGCCTGAAATGCCTCCATATTCGTAGTCATTACCTTTTCGCTCCCTGCAACTTATCGATGAGCGAGACACGAACCTGATTGCGTCCTCCCCGTTTGGCGACATAGAGCGCCTCGTCGGCGGCGACCAGCAGTTTCATGCCATTGCCGTCGGGGTATTGATCAGAACTGGCAATGCCCACAGACAACGCACAGGTGAAATTTTTTCCCTCGTGACTAAAATGCACCGCGGCAAATCGCTGGCGCAGATCATCCAGCAACCGGTATGCGGTTTCAGTACCGCATTCCGGCAGCGCGACGGCGAATTCTTCGCCGCCGTAGCGCCCGATGATGTCGGACTGGCGCAGGCGCTGGCGCAATAGCATGGCGACTGACGAGATCACAACGTCCCCCATTGCATGCCCGTAGGTATCGTTCACCAGTTTGAAGTGGTCGATATCCAGCATCGCCACAGTGACGGGTTTGCCGCTGCGCCGCGCGCGAATGACCTCGAGTTCGACTGCCTCCTTGATACTGGCATGTTTGAGCAGACCGGTCAGGCTGTCCCTGCTAATCTGTTGCTCCAGATGACGTGCACGCTCGATGCGCACGTGCACGGCCGCCACCAGCTGGGCGTCGCCAATGGGCTTGGTCATGAAATCATCGGCGCCGCGCACCAATGCTTCGATCTGCCTGTCGAAGTTGGTCTCTGCCGACAGATAAACAATGGGCAGGCTGGTCCATTTGTCATATTGGCGGATCACCCCTGCCAAATCCTGCCCGGAATATCCGGGCATGTGCAGATCCATCAGCACCAGCTCCGGACGAAAGGCAGATATCTTTTCGATGATTGCTTCCGGCTGGTGCAACACTTCTGCCTCCATCCCCGCGCCCAGCAGCACAAGGCGATAATGCGCGGCGAGATCCACATCGTCGTCGACTATCAGCACCCGTTGCGGCGGTGCGCGTCTTTGCTCGAAGATCTGCACCATCCGGTTCACCAGGCGCGGTACGTCCAGGGGCTTGAGGACATAGCCGTCTGCCCCCAGCTGCGCAGCGCTCACGCGCGACTTGAAATCGTCCATGGATGAAATGAACAGCAGCGGACACGCCAGATTATGCAGATTTGGCAACGAATTCAGAATATTGGTGGAATTCACGCCTTCCTGTTCGAGCATGACGTCCATGATCAGCATATGCGGCTGTTCCGTTTGGGCGACCTGCTCGGCATCTTCTATCCGCGCAAACAGACGCACCGCATAATTAAACGAGGCAAGCTGACACTTTAATTCCTCACCCAGCAGGATATCGTCTTCCACCAGCCAGACATTGAGCGTATGTCCGATTGCCTGACCAAAGCCGCCTTGCAGGCTGCCGGTTGCCGGTACATCAGCCTCATTTAGTGTTTGGTCGAGCGCCGCCACGTCCAGCACCAAAGCAAGGCGCGTCTGCGCATCCGCATTATCCAGCGAGTCCGCCAGCAAGCCCTTGACGCGCTGTTCCAGCGTGCGTGCATGCACGCTTAACGCAGTGAAGCCGAAGGTTCCGCCTGAGCCGGCCAGCTTGTGCAGGCGATGGTGCAGTTCATCGAGGTTGGGACGGTCAAGCTCCCCGCTATTCAGCCCGACAGCCAATTTTTCCAGAGCGGCCAGTTCAGCCGGCAAACGCGCCAAATAATCCTTGCGCAGCAGCGCAATTTGTTCTGCCACTGCGGCAGCCTTGAGTTTATCGTTCATCGTTCGTTCAACGCCTCCCAAATGACGCCCTGCTGAGTTGCCGGGATCATGTGATCAAAGGTTCTGCGAATAGGTTGCGCACCCTTTGATTATTAAAACGCCTGACATCTTATGCTGCGCCTGCAATATTGGCGCCCGGTTAGTATCGCCACAACCGGGACTAAATGCAAACCGTTTAAGGTATCAAAGCTGCAACAATTCACGGGCCATGACCTTCTGCTTTCATGCATATCCCGATCATGGCAAACCCGGGCACCACGCCGGAGACGTGTCCAAATCTGCAGCGACCGTGCAAGGATGTC
>Ga0315268_10000205_pt1 | contig 69806 bp, 59 predicted proteins | sample C1_top_MG_FD_204535 | JGI IMG/M metagenome (GOLD analysis project Ga0315268, IMG submission 204535) | Sediment microbial communities from Yellowstone Lake, YNP, Wyoming, USA - C1_top | ecosystem: Environmental > Aquatic > Freshwater > Lake > Sediment | place: USA: Wyoming | collected 2017-08-01 | reverse complement strand
TGCCCGTGGTGGGGCTGCTGGCAATGGGTGGCGCTCGAGCCTGGACGCTACGTCGCTGACCACATCGACCACGTGGCCGGGCTGGGCGGCATCCCGATGATCACCTACTACGTCTGGCTCGAGGCGGCGGACGCGACCGAGGGCGGCGACGAGGTGACCCGCTTCAACAACGCGACGCTGCTGCGCCCCTACCTGCAAGACTTTCGCTTCTTGTGCCAGGTGATCGGCGAGCAGCCGGCCACACCCACCATCCTGCACCTCGAACCCGACCTGTGGGGTTACGCCGAACAGGTCAACAGCGACCCGACCCAGATCGCAGCCGCGCTGAGCGGGACCGGCATCACCGAGTGCAGCGGTCAGCCAAACACGCTGGTCGGGCTGACCCACTGCTTGATCATCCTGGCGCGACAGTACGCACCCAATGCGCTGATCGGGTTTCACGCCTCGGCCTGGGGCGCGGGCCACGACGCGCTGGGCGAGGCGCCGACCTATTTCGACGTCGCCGACCACGCGCGCACCACGGCCGCCTTCTATCGCGCGCTGGGCGCGGACCAGGCCGACCTGATCGTGGTCGAGATGAGCGATCGCGACGCCGGCTACTACGAGTCGCTCGGCCGGGGCAACTGGTGGGACCCGCTCAACGTCACGCCGCCGCACTTTCACCAGGCGATCCTTTGGGTGCAGACGCTGTCGCAGGAGCTGGCGCTGGCTGCGCTGTGGTGGCAGGTGCCTTACGGCAACATGAACTTGCTGGACCTGTGCGATGCCACCCATTCGGAGTACCGCGACAACCGCGTCGACTACTTCTTCGACCACCCGGCCGAGTTTGCCGCGGGCAATGCGCTGGGCATCGCGTTCGGCGCCGGCACCTCGTGCCAGACCACGGCCGAAACCGACCACGGCCACTTCTTGCAGCGCGCGGGTCAATACTTCGCTGGCGGCCGACCGCTGCTGTGCGGGCCATGACGACCAGCGCAGGCAACGCGCAGCAGGCGTGAGCAAAGACGCCACGACCTGACACGCAAGTCAGGATCACCGCAAGCCAGGCGCCCGAAGGCCGCTCGGTCCGCGCCTGGTGCGCGCTCTCGCTGTGGGCGACAACCCGACGAGATCGTGTGGCAATCGCACGCACCATCGTCGTCAGCGGGTTGGCTGCGCGGCACCTGGCACGCGAATTGATAAAACCCGGGTGGCGCCCGATAATGCGGACACCCTGGAGGGACTTCGGATGAAGCTCATCAAGCACTCGCTGCTGTGGATGTTGACTGCCGCCGTGCCGGTCTTCATCGCCGCCTGCTACGGCATCAATTACCAGTACTCCAAGAAAGGCCGCGTGCTGGACAAAGAGACGCGCGCTGGCATCGCCAACATCGAGGTCAGCTGCGTTGACCCGGCAGCGGTGGCCCCGGTCGTCGACGCTGGCGCGGGCGAGGATGCGGGCGCGACCGAGGACGCCGGCTATCGACCGAGCGGTTTCAGCAGCAGCGACGATGGCTCGTTCTACTGGGGCGGCTTCGAGCCGTGCAACAAGCTCAAGTTCGAGGACATCGATGGCCAGGAGAACGGCGGGCTTTACCTGACCAAGATCGAGCCGTTTAGCGACAGCGAGCAGGAGCTGGTCGTCGAGATGGAAAAAACTCCGTAGCTGCGCGCCGACACCGAAGGTGCCATGCGCCGTCTGCTGCATCCGCTCTACCGCAGCCTCGAGACCAGCGTCCACCCGCTGCGCTACCTGTTCATCGAGATCACGCAGCGCTGTAACCTGAGCTGCCGGCACTGCGGAAGCGACTGCACGACGGCGGCGCAGCATGACGAGCTGACCACCGAGGAGTGGCTGCGCTTCTTCGAGTACCTGCGGCAGCACTTCGACCGCCGCCAGCTGGTGCTGGTCGTCACCGGCGGCGAGCCGTTCTGCGCCCCTGCCTTCGATGAGCTGCTGCGCGGGCTCGGCCGCTATGACCTGGCCTGGGGGCTGGTCACCAACGGCTACGCGCTGACCGACAAGAATCTGCAGCGCGCGGTCGACCACGGCGTGCACAGCATCACGGTCAGCCTGGACGGGCTGCGCGAATCGCACGACTGGTTGCGCGGCCAGGACGGTTCGTTCGAGCGCGCGCTCAGCGGCATCGAGCGCGTGGCGCGGGCGCAGCTGCCCTTCTTCGACGTCGTCAGCTGTGTCAATCCGCGCAACCTGGGCGAGCTGGACGGCGTCGAGAAGCTGCTGCGCGAGCGCGCTGTGCCGGCCTGGCGGCTGTTCTCGATCTTTTCCAAGGGTCGCGCCAGGGACAACCGCGAGCTGCTGCTCGACGACGCGCAGCTGGGCGAGCTGATGCGCTGGATCGCAGCGCGCCGGCAGGCGCTCAAGCGCGAACCGTTCCGCCTCTCCTTCAGCTGCGAGGGCTATCTGCCACCGGCCATCGACGCTGCGGTGCGCGACGAGCCCTACTTCTGTCGAGCCGGCATCAGCATCGCCAGCGTGCTGTGCGACGGCTCGATCAGCGCCTGCCCCAACCTCAGCCGTTCGCTGATCCAGGGCAACATCCGGCGCGACGACTTCAAGACGACCTGGGACAAGGGCTTTGAAAAATTTCGCGACCGCCGCTGGATGCAGCGCGGCCCGTGCGCCGGTTGCGCCGACTTCAAGCGCTGTCAGGGCAACTCGCTGCACCTGTGGGACGACGCGCAGAATCAGACCGCGCGCTGCTTTCATCACGCCCTGAACTGATGGTGGACCCGATTTCTGGTAGAGTGTGAATATGGGGGGTCAGTGCGGCGCGGTGGGTTTTTACAACCGGGGCGGGCACCATCGTCGATGGGGCTCTTGATATGGCGTCTCGTTCCGCGTTTCGTCTCGCGGCCATTGTGGTCGGCGTGCTGTTCATCAGGGTCGCGGTCGCGCGCGCCATGCCGCTGGAGCCCAAGCTACAGGCGACGCTGCTGAACAAGATCATCGCCTACGATTCGACCACTGCGTCGAGCCAACCCGCACCTGTGCGCGTGCTGGTCGTCTACCAAAGCCCCAACGCCATGGTGAAAAAACTGCTCGACGCCTTTCGCGAGGTCGGCCTCGACGCCTTTGCGATCAACGAGGCCGACGTCGAGTCCGAGATCGCGAACGCGCGCGTTCTCTACCTGATGCCCGACGTGAATGCCGCGGCGCTATCCGAGCTTAGCGCACGCGCCGGCACGCTGTCGGTGTCGGGTGCAGCAGGCTTTGCCGAGGTCGGGCAGAGTGCGGTCGGGCTCGGCCTGTCCCAGGATGGCCGGCCGCAGATCGTCGTCAACCTGGCCCAGGCGCAGCGCGAGGGCCATCGCTTTGCGCCACAGTTCCTGTCGCTGACCAGGATCGTCAGGTAGCGCACACCTCGGCCAGCGCGCGATAGACCGCGACGCAGGTCGCCAGCGATGCCTGCAGCTGCGCCGCGTCGAGCGCCGCGAAGTGGCGCGTCAACCCGCACAGGTCAGCGCCGATCACCTGGCGGCAGGCGCCGATGCTCGCGATCAGGCCGAGCAGCTCGTCCAGTGTCAGGTCGCCCTGGTTGTCCCTCGGCAGGGACTTCCCAGGGTCGTCCCTCGGCAGGGACTTCCCAGGGTCGTCGCCGGCCGCACTCGCATCTGCTCCGGCCGGCCGCTTGCGCCGCCAGTCGGTGACGATGCCGGTGCGCAGCACGTCGAGGTCCACGCTCAGGTAGACCTGGTCGCCCGCGATCGAATCCGGGTCGAATGCCGTCAGGTCGCGCCAGCGCACCAGCAAAGCGCGCCGGTACTTGCGCTTGTTGGGAGGGAGCGGACCCGCGTGCGCGTCGAACACCGACGGGTTGCGCCGCGCCGCGATGCCGTCGCTGCGGTGGTGGCGAAAGTGGGCCTCGGCCGTGGTCGACGACCGCGCGCCGTACTGGCGCAGCTTGCCGAAGTAGTCGCAGCGGTAGTAGCGCAGGTCGTTGCCGAGCACGATGCCCGGCAAGTCCTCGAGGTCGGGCGTCAGGTGCAGGCCGAGTAGCACCGCCTCGGTCACCGACGGGATCTCGGCGATGGCGCCAACGAACGAGGCGCAGTCCAGGCGCCAGCGAAACACGGTGTCCTTGTCCGGGTGCGCGTCCAGGTGCAGGTAGGCGCAGCGCGTGCGGCGGCCCAGCGCCTCGAGGATGGCGTAGGTCTCATGGTGGTAGTGACCCGCGCCGTTGACGACGACGAAGCGGCCGTCCGGCAATGCCCGCGTGTTGGCGTCGACGGTGCGCGGCCGCAAGCCGACGCCGGGCCAGCTGGCGACCGGCTGCACGCCGAGCTTCTCGCGCAGCTCGCTGGCGATGCGCTGCGCCTCGGGATAGTCGATGACGACGGTGGAGATCATCGGAGCGTTGATCGCTACAGCAGCAAGTATGCGGCCACGGCGCCGACCACGCCGAGCACCAGCACCAGCACGACGACCAGGACGATGATGTCGCCCTTGGAGCCGGGCACGGCGTACTTCTCGTCGGTGACGGCAGCGGTTTGTTCGCCGTCGAGCGCGGTCAACGGTGGTTGTTCGCCCGGCACCTCACCGCCAGGCCCCAGATCTTCGCCACCGCCTGGCTCGGGCTCGACATCGTCACCACCGTCCTCGCCCTCCTCGCCTTCCTCGCTCCCCTCCTCGCCGTCGCCAGCGACGCCGTCGGCCGCCAGCGTCTCCTGTTTCTCGAAGCCGGGAATGTCGTCGAGCGCGTTGATGAGCGAGGCGGTCGGATCGATGAAGGTCAGCCGCACCTGGCCGAGCATGATCTCGTCGCGGTCCTGCATCGCGGTGGCGCCGTCGATCCTTTTCTCGTTGATGACGACGCCGTTCTTGGAGCCGAGGTCCTCGATGGTGATGCCGCCCCAATCCTTGCGCACCATCGCGTGGCGGCGCGAGATGTTGGCGTCGTTGACCACGAAGTCGCACTCGCTGGCGCGGCCGATCACCACCTCGGTGATGGCATCGGACAGCTCGAAGCGCTTGCCCTCGTCCGGGCCGTTCATCACCCGCAGGTAGGGCTGCTCGGTCGCCTCGCCCATCGAGGCCAGCACCTCCTGCACCATGCGCCGCGCCAGCTGTTCGGTCTTCTCGCTTGACGCAAACTCGAGCGGCTTGTCGGAGACGCGCTGGAACTGGATCTTGAAATGCATGACCGCGATGATGTCGCCGTCGCGCAGCAGCTTCTTGCCGCCCTGCCCCAGCGGCTTGTGGTTGTGCAACGTGCCGTGGGTCGAGCGCAGGTCCTCGATGAAGTACTCGCCGTTTTCCTGGATGATGCGCGCGTGCTGGCGGCTGACCGTGGTCAGCGGGATCTGGATGTCGTTGTGGCTGTCGCGGCCGAGCGTGACCACGTCCTGGTCAAACTCGTAGAGAAACTCGCGGGCGTCCTTGCCCGGGATCTCCATCCTGACGTTGAGACGTAAGGGCACGCTCGCGTCCTCGATTCAGCTCACTGGACTTCCAGGGTACGAACCGTCTCCTTGCAGGTCTCGGCCTCGGTCGCCTGCTCGGCCTTGGCGCAACCGATGAAAGCGCGGCAGTAGGCGATCGCCTTTTCCTTGTCCAGCACCTTGCGGTAGTGCTCGGCCAGCTCGTAGTTGGCCATGCAGAACTCGGGGTCGAGCTTGAGCGTGTTCTCGCATTCGGTCACCGCGTAGTCGACCAGCCCCTTGGCAAAAAACGCCTGGCACAATCCGTAATGCGCCGGCGCATAGCCCGGGTTCTTCTGGATCTGCTCGATGTACTTCTTGATCGACTCGCTCTGCATGGTGTTGCGCTTGTAGGCTTCGGGCAGCTCCTCCAGGCAGACCGGGTTGTTCTTGTTGCTGGCCAGGCACTGTACGAAGTGGAACATCGACTCGTCGTAGCGGCCGGCGCCCAGGTACAGGTGGGCCAGGTTGGCGTGGCAGGTCTCGTGCACCGCGTTGAGCTCGATGCAGCGCTTGAAAAAGCGCTCGGACTCGCCGATGTGGGTGCGGCGGTCGTTCTCGATCTTGGCGTCCTCGGCGCGGTAGCTCTCGATCACGCCCATGTCGTGGTAGCTGTTGAAGTGCTGCGGGTCGAGCTCGAAGATCTTGCGGTACTCCTTTTCAGCCTTGACGTACTGCGCGAACTGCATAGCAAAGTCGCGGCTCTTCTCGGGCTTGCGCATTTCGGCCGCGCGCTCGAGCTGCCCCATGCGCAGGTAGGTCAGCGCCAGGTTGTAGCGAGCGTCGATGTAGGCCGGGTCGATCTCGACTGCCGACGCGAACAGTTCGCGCGCGCCGGCGAAGTCCTCGTTCTTGAACTTGAGCACGCCGAAGTTGTTGCGCGCCTCGGCAAAGTCGTTGTTGAAGTTGATGGCGGTCTTGAAGTAGTCGCGCGCCTTGTCGTCGACGCCGCGGTAGAACCAGACCAGCCCCAGGCCATTGAGGCATTCCGGGTTCTTGGGGTCGTACTGCAGGCAGATCTCGCAGCGCGTCTCGGCGCGGTCGGCATCGCTTTTCTGGATGTACTCGACGCACGCCTTCTGGTTGCGCAGCATCTCCGGGTTGGGCGGCGCCTTGCCGGTGCAGGTGGCTCCCCCCTGCAGGGTGCCGATCAGCACGGCCGGCGCGGCCAGGATCGCCCAGCGGGCGACGGCCAAGAGCGAACGGATGGGCTTCGAGGTCATGTTGGCTACTCGTCTGCAACGCAGCGGACGCCGCACGTTTCTCGTCGGGAAAATCTGTTTTCGATATTAGAGAGCAGTCCCCAGGGTGTCAATCGGGGCCACAAATGGCGCGTTCGATTGGGCCGGCGGCGGGGGGCTTTCGGACTGCTACCAGCCATGGTAGGTATGCCCAGCACACCAGGAGCCAGACCATGAAGATCAGATCGCTTGTCACCGTCGCTGTGCTGCTCGCCGCCGCTGTACTGGCTGCCGTCCTGTATGCCGAGGGTAAGGCCCCCAGCGCGCCGGCCGCGCCCAAGGTCGAGCTCGAGACCAGCAAGGGCACCATCGTCATCGAGCTCTATCCCGACAAGGCGCCGCTGTCGGTCGACAATTTTCTCAAATACGTCAATGACGGCTTTTACGATGGGCTGATCTTCCACCGCGTGGTGCCCGGCTTCGTGGTCCAGGGCGGCGGTTACACGCCGGACTTCAAGCCCAAGCAGGTGCGGGCGCCGATCAAGCTCGAAGCTGGCAATGGGCTGTCCAACCTGCGTGGCACGGTGGCGATGGCGCGCACCAGCAACCCCAACAGCGCGACCAGCCAGTTCTTCATCAACCTGGTCGACAACACCAATCTCGACAACCTGGGCGGCGGCTACACTGTGTTTGGCAAGGTGGTGCAGGGGCTCGAGGCGGCCGATGCCATCGCCAAGCTCAAGCTGGGACCGAACGGCGGCCCGCGCGAGGCACCGGTCGAGGGCGTCGTCATCAAGAAGGCGCGCCAGCTCAAGTAGCAGCGGTTTTTTTCTGCGGTCTGCTGGTCGCCAAGTGGTGACCGGGACCGCTGCTGTGTATGATGGCATGATGTCGGTTTGACCGGCTCGAGGGCGCGTTGGCGTACGCCTGTTCCCATTGCGGATATCAGTTTCAGCCGCTCGAAGAAGAGGTGACGGGCCCGTTCTGCGACTGCCCACGTTGTGGTGGTCTGTCGGTGCGCGAGGAGGTCAAGTCGGCGGGCAAACCGGCGGCCGCCAAGGCGCCGGCGCGACGCGGTGCCAGCCCCGCACCCAGGGCGGCGGATCCCTTCGACACGCCGGACGACAACGACGAGTTCTCGGGCATGACCGGCGCGATCCCGCTGACGCCCGGACTGTTCGACGGCTACTTCCAGGAGGCGGCGGCCAAGCCGCAGGCGCTGGAGGAGCCCGGCGAGCTGCCGCCGTTCGATCAAGCCGAGGATTGGGGCATCGAGGCCGGCGACATCCATCGCGAGCCGACCATGCTGCTCGACGAAGTCGCCGAGCAGCCGCCGGCGCCGCAGCGGCGACTGGTACCGGCCGAGGTGTCGGCGCTGCGCGGCGCAGTGGACGACGCCGCGGACGATCCGTTCGCCGTCGACGTCGACATCGACGAGGCCGACGCCAAGTTCAACGACCGCACGCTGGCGGTCGACAACCACCTGTACCAGCAATACGTGGTCGAGGAGTCGGTGCGGGAGCAGCCGCCGACCGATATCCACGACGAGAGCACCCGGCTGGCCAACGACCCTGGACAGTCCCTGCGCCGGGCTGCCGACGACGACAATGCCGCCGCCTTGCCGCGCCCGCCGGGCGGCAGCGCCGCGCGCATGCGGGTGCCGACCGCCGAAGCCCGGATGCCGGTGTCCGCGATCCCGGCGGCGGTGGCCGGGGTCGACTTCGGGACGCCCGACGCCAACTTTCTCGACGAGACCGCTGCCGCTTCGGCTGCCGATCTGGCCGCACTGCAACCGCCGTCCGAACTGGCAGCCGAGTTTTTGCAGCCGGCGGCAGTGCCCGCTGCCATCGTGGTCGAGGCTGCGACGCCGGGGTCGGCCGAGGAACCCGCCGATGCCGCCGAGTTGCTGGCCGCGGCCGAGGCTGCCGCTGCCGCCGAGGCCGAGGCCGCAGCAGCGGCTGGAGACGACGCGGACGCGTTCGACTCCGCCATCATCGCGTCCGATGCCGCCGGCTACTCGGACGAACTGCCGGTACCGCCCGACGTCGAGCCGGACCAGCGCCAGCTGGCCGAGGTACCACCTGAGGTCTACGAGAACTCGGCCGCCGCCGAGAAGGTGCGGGGCGAGGCGGTCTTCGTCGTCGACAGTTTGCCGCGGCCGCAGGACTACGAGGCGCCGCCAGCCGAGGCAGCCGTGTCGGCCGGGCCATTTGCCGCGCTGCTCTCCGCGCAGATGCTGATCGGCGACCGGCCGCCCGACGCATCGAGTGTGATCAGCGGCGAGTTCATCGAGGGCGACCGCGATCTGGCCGAGATCTCTGACCGCTTCCAGGCACCCGACCTGCAAGGCGAGAGCGACGAGCAGGCCGGCGACTGGGTGGTGGCGGTCCACAACAAGCCACCGCCGGTGCCAGGCAAGCGCAAGGCGGCCGCGGCCGACGTCGAGATCAGCAGCTCGGGCATGCTGCTGCCCAGGCTCGAACTGCCACCGGAGCAGGCCGAGACCGACGCGCCGACCATGGCCGCCAAGGCGCGGCCCAGGGCAACCGCCAAGGGCGCGCGGCCAGCGGCTGCGGTCAAGTCCAGGGCCAAGTCAGCACCGGTCGAGCCGGCCGAGCCGCGCCTTTTCTCGCGCGGCACCGTGGCCGGTCTGATCGCGATCGTCATTATCTGCTCCCTGGCCGGAGCCGGCTCTGGTTTCTGGCTGGCGCTCTCGCGCCAGAAGGCAGCGCCGATCAGCGGTCCGGCCAAGGCGCGGCTGCTGCTCGGCCAGGCCAATCGCCTGCTCGCCAGTGGCGACGTGGCGGATGCGATTCCGGTACTCGAACAGGCGCGCGACGAGGACCCGACCCTGGCCGAGGTACAGCGCTCGCTCGGTACCGCGTACGCCCGGCTCGGCCGCGAGCCCGAGTCAGCCAAGGCCTACAGATTTTACGTCACGCTGGCGCCCAACGCGGCGGACGCGACCGAGATCCGCACCATGCTGGCGCGCCACCTGGGCGAGGAGCAGCCGGCCCCATCGCCAGCGCCGCCACCACCACCGCCGTCGTCGCCACCCGGGCCGTAGCTACTACAACAGCATCTGCTACATGGCCGTGATGAATCGATGGATCAGCTCCACCGGCAGCACGCCACCGCTGCGCGCAGCGAGGCCAGCACCAATGGTCAACCGAAAAGCGTTGTTGTCGGGCAGGGTGCCATCGGTCGACGGCGCACCGATGAGCAGCGACAGCGTCAGCAGCTGCTCGTCGAAACCGTTGTCGCCGCGCGCGGGGTCGCCCGCCAGCGCGTAGCGGTTGACCACCTCGTCGGCACTGTTGACGGATTCGAGACGGATCGCGGTACCTGCGCTGGCGCCATCGACGCTCTCCGAGAAGACGACGTCGATGTGCTTGACCTCGGCACCGTGCAGGTTTGCACCGTTGGCCGGAAACGTGTCGATCACCGCCAGCGGCGGTGCCACCTCGATCACCGTCGACGGGCCACAGCCAAGGCTCGCCAGCGCCGACACCAGCACCGACGCCGCCGTCGAAAGCGTCCGCTGCGCCAGCCTGCCGCGCATCACAGCACCAGCCGATAACCGGTGAGCAACGAGCCACCGAGGTAGTCAAAGTGATTGAAGATGGTATTCGAGGCCGATACTGCGTCGCCCTGTAACCGGGCGTAGACGATGCCCGGCCCCAGCCGGACGCCGGCTTCGCCGTACAGCGCCGCCACGCCGCCCACCCCGCGGCTCGTCCGCAACCGGGCACGATAGTCGACGGTGGCGTAGTTGAAGGCGACACCGCCACTGAGACCAGCCTCGAGGTGCAGCCAGTCGTTGAGATGCGGCGCGTAGCCGACCGCCAGTTGCAGCGGCAGGATCCAGTTGGCCGCCTCCAGGTACTGTGGCGCGGTCGGCGCCGTGAACAGCGCGTAGCGAACCAGACCCATGTCGAGACCGACGCTCAGCTGGCGATCGAGCCAGGGTAGCCAGTAGCGACCGCCGGCGCGCAGCGTGGGCGACGGCACGCCGATGTTGATGAATGTGGTCGCCAGACCAACGCCGGCGTCGAGGCCGAGGCCGAGGTGACGGCGCGCAGGCCGCGCTGCCTTGGCCAGCGCCGGTTCGGCCGGGACGGTCGGAACTGCTGGCGCCGCGGGCAGCGCGACCTCCGGGGACGGCGCCGAAGCCGGCGTCGAGGCGGGCTCAGACTCGGCCTTGGCAGCAAGCAGCGGTTCTGACTTGGGGGCACTGGCGGCGCTGGCCGGCGCCGTGGCCGCGCTCTCCTCCTCGACCGCCAGCTGGCGCGGTGGCCGCACCAGCGGCTCGAGCGGCGGCAGCGCAGGTTCGGTCGCGCGCGCGACCGCCGCGACCGGGGTGAAGGTCAGCGCGACGGCCACGGCATAGGTCTGCGCACCGAGCGAGATCTTGAGCAGGTGGCTGCCGGCGGGAATGGCGAGCTTGGTGGTGCGCGGAGCCGAGGGGAAAAAACGCGTCTCATCGATGAACCTGGTGCCCTCTTCGCGTGCCCGACGAAATACCAGCGGCGGTTTGACCTCGTCACCGAGCACCAGCCGGAGGCTGGTCGTCGCCACCGGTGCATCGCCGCTCATGATCGCGCGCCGCGCCGTCAGCGTCAGCAGCCCGGGTCCATCGCAGGCGGCCTCGAGCAGCTTGTCCTCCTCGATCAGGTAGTAGTTGGCCGGATCGCCAGCCACCTGCAACACCCGGTGCGGCGTGCTCGGCAGCAACGGCACCGGGGTGGTCTGGGCGCGCAACGCACTGCCGATCAGCGCGGCAGCGCACAACGGCAGCAGATGTCGAACAGGGGTCACGGCGTTAGCTCCTCGACGGTCATCATGAACCGATCGGCCAGCCCGCGGCAACAGGAGGCCGAAAGCGCGACTCGGTTGCAACACGGCGCAACGCTGGCATCCTCGGCACTGGCATCTCGGCCGACCGGGCAGCTGGCCGGCACCAGCGCGCCGAGCGGGCAGATCAACAGCTGCCAGACGCCGACGCAGCGGGTGCTGGTGTGCAGCCGCGCGCTGCGCTGGCCGCCCACGTTTTCGACGCTGGCGCCACTGAGGTGGTCGCCTGGCCGCGGGCATTCGGAACCCTCCGGCGCCGAGAGCACCCACCACTCCACCGCGGGATTGGGGTCGCCCGTCGGGACGTCCTGGATCTGTGCCTCGACCGCGATCGCAGCGCTGCCGTCGCTGCCGATGGCAAAACGCGCGGCCGCTGGCGCCTCGGCCCGGGCGCCGGTCCAGTTGTCGACACCGACCGTGGCAAAGTCGAGATCGCTGATCGCATGGTCGTCGCTCACCTGCAGGGCAAAGACGAAGGCGCCGGCCACGCGCGGGGTGAACGCGAGATGCGCCGGCGTACTCGTGGCTGCCGCGTACTCGAAGTCGCGACCGGCAAGCGCGGCCTCGGGCCAGTCGACCAGCTGCCAGTGGTAGCGTAACGCGGAGGGATCCGGTCCCGACGACGGTGTGCCGTCGAGCTCGGTCGAAAAGCGGAGGATCAGTTTCTTGCTCTCGGCGATGCGCGCCACCAGCTGCGTCGCGGCCGCGATCTCGGCCACGCGCAACGTGACCAGGTCGGGCGGCGACGTCAGCGCGCCGTCGTCCACCTGCAAGAAAAACAGATACAGGCCCGCGGCGAGCGGCGTGTATTGCACCACGGCCGCGGCCTCGAGCTCGGTGCGTGCGCCGCCGGGGTCCTGCACCCACCAGCGAAACCCGAGACTGTTGCCGTCGGGGTCGTAGCTCTGGCTGCCGTCGAGGATGACCATGTCGCCGAGCACCGCGCTGCGGTCGTAGCCGGCAAACGCCACGGGCGCCTGGTTGATGATCTGCGTCGCGGGACAGGCGGCGAGCGCCAGCGCTGCCCCTGCGACCAGCGCGCGCGCGCACTTCAGCATGTCGCCTCCCGCGCTCACTCGCCCGCCACACCGAACAGCAGCGCGCTGCCGATCGCCAGGACCAGGCTCGCGCCAAAGGCCACCTCGGCACCGATCACCTCGGTCTCGATCTCGCGCGTCACGGCCTTGGCTTCGGTGCGCGGCATGTCCTGCACGGTGACGCCGTTGACCACGCGCTCGGCGTCGTAACGGCTTTGCGCCAGCGCCGCCAGCCCGCCGAGGACGCCACCGGTCGCCGCCGCCAGCGCTGACGCGCCAAGCAGCGACCAGCCGACCAGCGCGCTGGTGCGCAGCCCGCCGGCCGCGGTGACGCCGTCGCGCTTGACCTCGACCAGCGTCTCCTCGCCCGGCCGCACCTGCGCGCTCTGTTCGATCGACGTGCCGTCCAAAAATCTGATGGCGATCGCGTGCGCTCCCGCGCTCAACCCGCGCAACTCGACCGGCGTCTCGCCCGCCAGATCGCCGTCGACCCGGACCGCCGCTCCGGGCGGCTGCGAACGCACCCGCAGCCAGGCCGCGGCGCCCAGGTCGTGCGCCAGTGCCGCCGCCACCTGCTGCGCCCCCACCGCGTCGAAGCGCGCGACCGGCGCCACGCCCAGCGCGACCCGCTTGCGGCTGGCCACGTCGATGATCGAGTAGACGACGGCCGGTGCCGGATCGAACAGCGGCGCCGCCAGCACCAGTTGCCGGGCGCCGGCGCTCTCGCCGATGCTGGCGACACACGCCTCGTCCAGCCGGCTGCAGCCAACCGCGAACATCACCTCGTTGAGCGGACGCGCCGGCGGCTTGACGAAGTCGATTCCGGCGTTGGCAAGTGCCGCGGCAACGGCGCGCGCCAGCTCTTGGGCGAACTTCTTGTCCTCGGCGCGCTCACCGACAAAGATCACGGTGACCGTGCTGCCGGCCGGCGGCACCTCGGCAGCAACCGGCAGCTTGGGGGCAGCCGGTACCTTGGGGGCAGCAGCAGGCAGCACCAACGCAATCAGCAGCGCGACGCCGTTCATCAGGGACCCCAGACCAGCTTCGCAGTCATCAGCGTCGAGGTGGTCGGATACGACAGCCGGGCCGTGACCTTGGCGTAGGCGAGATGCAATGTGCCATCCGCTGCCACCACCGCGTCGGGCCATTGGCCCGTGTCGTCGACCGCCTCGACGTCGATGCCGTTGACGATCTGCGCTGGCAAGACCACGACATGGCGCAGCCGCTTGTGCGTGGTGTTGCTGTAGAACACGTGCGGTATGTCGCGCTGATCCACCACGATCGCGCAGCCGAAACCGGGGTAGTAGCCCGACGGATCATCCGATTCGGTGGACACCACCCGGCCCTGGAACTCATTGCCATCATCGACGATGTAGACCACGCGAGCGTTGCCGTTCTGGTCGTCGATGTGCGTGCATAGATGGACCTGGCCGCGGCTGTCAAAGGCAAGGTCGATGGGCCGGAAAGCGCTGCAGGCCTGGCCAGAGTTGAGGCCGAGCTGACCGCAACCGGCATTGGTCTCGGGTGCCAGCTGCACACTGACGAATCCGATCCCGGGCATCACCAGTCCAATATAGGGCCGGCCGCGCGCCGCGAAGGTGCCATAGATCATCCCGCTGACCGGATCTCGGAACAGGGCCGGCCAGCGCGCATTGGTATCGTAAAAAGTGCCTCGCCAGACCAGCAAATCGGTCGGAACCGCGCTTGGATCAGTGCCCGGAGAGCGGGCGCTGTACAGCAGTCCGGCGCCGGGATCGCGCACCAGAAAATGTTGCACGCCGGTCGTCGGCTCGATGGCAAAGCCACTGCGATCGTCCGGGGCAAGCCCGTAAGAGCCGATCGATTCGGATGTGAACGCCAGTCCCTCGTAGTGGGCGACGCGCACGGTGTCATTGGCATCGTCGCGATAGGCCAGCCACGGGCGGTCGCCTGGCCCCCAGACAAGCTGCGGCTCGGCGCCGACATTACCGGTATCGACGTTGTCGACCGCGTGCCAGGCACTGCCGTCGCTGGCCTGGTAGGCCGCCTTGCAGTTGGCCGGGACCGAATTGCTGGAGCTGTAATAACCGATGGCCGGCAGCCCCTGCCGATTGAGTGCGATCGAGATGCCGCGGACCTGATCGTTGAGAACCGGCAGATTGGTGATCGCGAAATGGCCGCAGCGGCCCGAGAAGCAGATCCCTGGACCAGCGTCGCCGGTGGGACACTCGTTGTCGGAGACGCACCCGGCGTCGCTGCCAGCATCGGCCGGTGCATCGGCCACAGTGGCATCAGCGACCACCGTATCCGCTCGGTCGGCGTCCGCGACCACCGCGTCGGGCATCCGGTGATCGACAACACTTGCATCCGATCCGCCATCGCGCCCGACGTCGTGGTCGGGGGCAGCGGAGTCATGGCTGGCGTCGGTGGCCGCATCGCGGTCGATGTCCCCGCTGTCGTGGCTGCCGTCGGCGGCGCCGCCGTCGGGCAGCGCCAGGTCGCGCGGGTCGCGGCAGATGCCGGCGATGCAGACGAAGCCATCGCCGGCGCAGTCGTCGCTGACCTGGCAGGGAAACCGTTTGCCGTCGACGTTACTGGCCCACGGCACGCAGGCAAACACCAGGGCCAGTAGCCCCACCCAGCACAGCTTGCGCATGCCGTCACCCTAGCACAGCAGTTGCCAGCATCACAGGTGCCAGCGAAAGGCGCGCCCGCGCTTGCCGAACGCAGTGGCCGGACGCTAGATAGCAACCATGGCGCAGAAGATCCCCGGCCACGGCAACGGCAACGGCCACGGCGAGCGCTGCATCGTGGTGCGCGGCGCGCGCGAGCACAATCTCAAGAACATCGACGTCGACATCCCGCGCGACCGGCTGGTCGTCGTCACCGGCCTGTCTGGCAGCGGCAAGTCGTCGCTGGTGTTCGACACCATCTACGCCGAGGGGCAGCGCCGCTACGTCGAGTCGCTGTCGGCCTACGCCCGGCAGTTTTTGGCGCAGATGGAAAAACCCGACGTCGACTTCATCGGCGGGCTGTCGCCCGCGATCTCGATCGAACAGAAGAGCACCAGCCACAACCCGCGCTCGACCGTCGGCACGGTGACCGAGATCTGGGACTACCTGCGGCTGCTGTTTGCCCGCATCGGCATCCCGCACTGCTTCAACTGCGGCAAGCCGATCGAGCAGCAGACCAGCTCGCAGATCGTGGACCGGGTACTGGCGCTGGGCGACGGCGCCAAGCTCAGCGTGCTGGCGCCGATCGCGCGCGGCAAAAAGGGCGAGTACCGGCGCGAGCTGGAGCGGCTGCGCAAGGACGGCTTTGCGCGGGTCCAGATCGACGGCGAGCAACACGAGCTGTCCGAGGAGATCAGTCTCGACAAGAAAAAGAAGCACGACATCGACGTCTACGTCGATCGGCTGGTGCTCAAGGATGGCGTGCGGCCGCGGCTGGCCGACGCCGTCGAGCTGGCGCTCAAGCTCGGCGAGGGCCTGGTCAGCATCGCCCAGGCGGGAAAGCCACCGCTCACCCTGTCCGAGCGCTTTGCCTGCGTCGACTGCGGGGTCAGCTACCCCGAGATCTCGCCCCGGCTGTTCTCGTTTAACAACCCGCACGGCGCCTGCCCGGACTGCACCGGCCTCGGCCACACGCTCTACTTCGACCCGGACCTGATCGTGCCCGACCCCGAGCGCTCGATCGCCGACGGCGCGCTGCGTGCCTGGCCGACCGACCCCGCCTCGATGACCGGCCAGATCCTGGCGGCGGTGGCCAAGCACTACGGCTTTAGCGTCGACGCCAAGTGGCAGCGGCTGCCCGAGTACGCGCGCCACGTCATCCTCAATGGCTCGGGTGACGAGCTGATCAAGTTCCGGGTCGGCAGCACCGAGATGGGCCACTCCTTCACCCGGCCGTTCGAGGGCGTCATCCCCAACCTCGAACGCCGCTACAAGGAGACCACGTCCGAGATGATGCGCGAGGAGATGGAGCGCTTCATGGGCCAGCGGCCGTGTGCCAGCTGCCAGGGTCAGCGGCTGCGACCCGAGGCGCTGCACGTCAAGATCGTCGGCCGCAACATCAACGACGTGGCGGCGCTGCCGATCCGGGCGGCGGCCGAGTTTTTCAAGACCATCGAGTTGACCGAGCGCCAGCGCGCGATCGCGGTGCGCATCCTCAAGGAGATCGACGAGCGGTTGGGGTTCCTGGTAGCGGTCGGCCTCAATTATCTTTCTCTGGACCGTAGTGCGGGTACCCTTTCAGGGGGCGAGGCGCAGCGCATCCGGCTGGCGACCCAGATCGGCAGCGCCCTGGTCGGCGTGCTGTACGTCCTCGACGAGCCGTCGATCGGGCTGCACCAGCGCGACAACGCGCGACTGCTGTCGACGCTGATGCGGCTGCGCGATCTCGGAAACACCGTGCTCGTGGTCGAGCACGACGCCGAGACCATCCTCAGCGCCGATCATGTGATCGACCTCGGACCGGGCGCTGGCGTGCACGGCGGCGAGGTGGTGTGCGCGGGTACACCCGAGGGCATCCAGAGTCAGAGCCAGTCGCTGACGGCCCAGTACCTGAGCGGCCAGCGTGCGATCCCGGTCCCGCGGCGGCGCCGTGCCGGCAACGGCAAGTGGCTGGCCATCAAGTCGGCGCACGGCAACAACCTGAAGAACATTGACGTCAAATTTCCGCTGGGCGAGTTCGTCTGCGTCACCGGCGTCTCGGGCTCGGGCAAGTCGACGCTGGTGCTCGACACGCTGCACCGCGCGCTGTCGGCCGCGCTGCACGGCAGCCGCGACAAGCCGGCCCCGCACGGCGGGCTCTCCGGCCTCGACCACGTCGACAAGGTGATCGACATCGACCAGAGCCCGATCGGCCGCACCCCGCGCAGCAACCCGGCCACCTACACCGGGCTGTTCCAGCCGATCCGCGATCTGTTCAGCGAACTGCCCGACGCCAAGGTGCGCGGTTACAAGCCGGGCCGTTTCAGCTTCAACGTCAAGGGCGGCCGCTGCGAGGCGTGCGAAGGGGCCGGCCTGGTGCGCATCGAGATGCACTTCTTGCCCGACGTCTTTGTCACCTGCGACGTTTGCCGCGGCCGCCGCTACAGCCCGGAAACGCTGGAGATCCGCTACAAGGGCAAGAACATCGCCGAGGTGCTCGATCTCACCGTCGAGGAGGCGCTGGTCTTTTTGGGCGCGATCCCGGTCATCAAGCGCAAGCTCGAGACCCTGGTCGACGTCGGCCTCGGCTACATCCACCTCGGCCAGCAGGCGACCACGCTGTCCGGCGGCGAGGCGCAGCGCATCAAGCTGAGCAAGGAGCTCTCCAAGCGCGCCACCGGCCGCACCATCTACATCCTGGACGAGCCGACCACCGGCCTGCATTTTGACGACGTGCGGAAGCTGCTCGAGGTGCTGCACCGGCTGACCGATAGCGGCAACAGCGTGATCGTGATCGAGCACAACCTCGAGGTGATCAAGACCGCCGACTGGGTGATCGACCTCGGCCCCGAGGGCGGCGACGAGGGCGGCTACATCCTGGCCGAGGGCACGCCCGAGCAGATCGCCGAGCACCCCGGCAGCGCCACCGGCGAGTGGCTGCGCAAGGTGCTGCCGGCGTCGTCGGTGGGCGAGCTGTACGCGGCGCAGCCGAGTCTGCTGTGAGGCGTAACTGGTGGCGGCGGCTTCCTGCGCGGCCAGCGAATCAGCCGGTCGTATCGCCCAACCCAGCCGGCGTTGCGCCCAGCGTGGCGTAGAAACCGTGCTCGCGCAGTAGCGCGAGCTTGGGCCGCACGTTGCCGACCAGATCGTAATGGTAAAAGCCGGGGAAGATGTGCGGGTGACGACGGATGAAGTCGAAGACCCAGGCGTGGTCGGCATCGAGCTCGATGCGCGAGGCGTGGCACACCTCGTGGCCGGTCAGCATGTACTCGGGCAGCAGGTCAGGACAGAACTCGAACTTGGGGTCGCCGCGGTACTCCTCGTAGATGGCCGTCTGCGGTAGGTAGCAGAGCAGCGACGGCAGAATGCGCGCGCCCATAAGCCGGAACGAGACCATCAGGAACAGCGTCTGGTAGAAATCCTCCATCGTCTCGAACGGGAAGCCCCAGACAAAAAAGGTGTCGACCCGCGGGAAGCGCTTGATCGCCTCGGCCACGACGATCGACGCGCGCTCGGGGGAAAAACCCTTGCGGGTGCGCTGCAGCACCGCGGCCGAGCCGCTCTCGATGCCATAGCGCAACTCGATGCAGCCGGTGGCCGCCATCGCGTCCATGGTCTCGACGTCGGTCAGGTCGACGCGACCAAAGGCCTTCCACTTGACCTTGAGACCCGAACGCGCGAGCTCGTCGCAGAAGCGCAGCACGCCGTGCTTGGAGGCGACGAAGAACTCGTCCTGGAACAAGAACAGCTCGACGCCCGCCCGCTCGTGCAGCAGCCGCATCTCGTCGACGATGGCGGCCGGCGAGCGGCCAAACGACTGGTGGTTCCAGACCGGCGCCACCGAACAGAACGTGCACGGGTACGGGCAACCGCGCGAGCTGACCATGCCGTAGCCGTCGTATGTCCGCAGATCGACGTGGTGGTAGGCAGGCAGCGCAACGGCGTCGAGGTCGCGCAGGCGCTCGGCCGGAGGGTTGAGGACGGGGCCAGCCGCCGTGCGCACCGCCAGGCCCGGGATCGCCGCGAGCGGCGTTCCATCCGTGCAGGCGCGCACCAGCTCGACCACCGTACGCTCGCCCTCGCCGTGCGCAACCACGTCGACCCAGTCAAACGCGCGCAGCACCTCGAGCTCGACGCTCTTGGCGCCGACGCCCCCCAGCACCAGCAGCCGGTCCGGGTAGCGCTGCCGCAGCTCCTGCAGAGCGAGGATGGCAAACGGCAACAAGTTGGCCATGCAGCTGACTCCGATGATGGGAGCCGGGCCGGCGCAGAAATCGGCGATCGCTCGGCGCGAGAACAGGTCGACGCTGGCGCATTGCTGATAGTCGCGCAGGTCGACCGAGAAGCCCGCCTCCTCCAGTGCCGCGACAAGGTAGAGCGGACCGAGCGGCAGGTGGCGCTCACGCTCGACGCCATCCATGTGGCGCAGGTAGAGCATGTTCAGGTTGACCAGGGTGATGTCGGCCATCGGAGTCGCGCCGTCAGTCGCGCGAGCCGGCGTCAGCGGCCGACGTTGCATCGTCCAGCGCGGGCGCATCGGTTCGACTGCCGACGTCCGCCACCACTGCCACGTCGACCGTGGCGTCTACCGGCGGCTGGCCGCCATCGCGCGAGCCAGCGTCCGTCGCGACCGGCACATCGACCGTGGCGTCGGTCGGCAGCTGGCCACCGTCGCGCGAACCAGCGTCGACGACCAAGCGCGCGTCGGCAGGCACCAAGCCGCCGTCGGTCGAACCGACCGTCGTGTTGAGCAGCACGCAACCGTTGACTGCGCCGCCGGCTGCGAGCGTGACGGCCGCCGCGGCCACGCCGCGCAGGAACTTCTTCTTGCGCAGACTCGGCTGGGTGACGTCGAGCCCGGCGATCACCGAGCGCAGCTGTGCCTCGGGGGCCAGTCGCAGCATGGCCAGCTCGCCTTGCCGCAGCTGCATACCCTGCGCGATCACCGCCTGGTCGCGATCGCGCAGCAGGGCGGCGCAGAACTCGGGATTGACGGCTGCCGCGTAGAGCACCTTCTCCAGGCCGATCGGGATCTGCACCGGTCGCATGGGCGGTCCCTTGAACGGCTGGCCGCCGACGATGGTGGTGCGCGGCGCATCGTCGTTGCCGGCGACGAACTGACCGAGCGTGGGCCATTGCCGCTGGTTCTTCTTCTCGTCCATCGAGATGCCCCCCGACACCGTGCGCGCCGAAAGTAGGTCCAGAGTTGTCCCCGCAAGCAGGACGACTATAGACCGTCCGCGGTCGAAAAAAAAAGCGAGCATCCCGGCAGCGCCACCGGCGAGTGGCTGCGCAAGGTGCTACCCGCGTCGTCGGTGGGCGAGCTGTACGCGGCGCAGCCCAGCTTGCTGTGACAAAATCTAGCTCTGATCAGTAAGAGAGGTGGAGCACGCGGAGGTTGACCATGGGTCATACCGTCAGACCTGGTGCGCACGCACATACAGCGCGCAGCGGTCGCGTCGATGCGCCAGTCACCTCACATCGCACGGAAAAGACCAGGCCGGCAGCCAGCGAGAAAAAGCCGGTTGCTGGCGCCACGCCGACCGCCGAGATCTCGAGCAAGGCCAAGCTGGCCGGTGTTGAATCGCGCGGCAGCAGCGACGTGCGGCGGCGCAGCGACAATGCCGCGACCAGCGCCACGGCCACGCGCGTGGCGCAGTTGAAGACCGCCAAGACCGGTCCCACACCATTCCCGTCGCGCTTTGGCATCGACGCCAAGGACCAGAAACCGATCAAGTCGTACTGGGACAAGGCGATGAAGTCGGGCGCCGAGATCAACGGCACTTTCTTTCTCGCCATCAAGGATGGCGTGCCGCACCTGCAGATCCCGATCGTGCTGACCGGACAAAATCGTCTCACGCCCGAGTACTACCAGCAGGTGGTCAAGCCGCTGGAGCAGGCTTTTGCCAAAGCCGGATCGCCGATCAGCACGCTGCTGGACGGCACCGACTACCAGCCCAAGGCGGCCGACTTCGAACCGGGCGCGCTGCAAAAATACGGCGAGTCGATCAAGCAAGAGATCGAGCGGCTGTTCACCGAGATCGGCGTGCCGACCGAGGTGGTGCTGCATTACCAGGACGTCAAGCTGAGCAAGGCCGAGCAGAAGGCGCTGACCACGGGCAAGCTCGAAGGCGACGTCGAGCAACTCAAGGGCTTCGTGTTCGAGGACGTGCTGCGGCTGGGCAAGTCCAACAGCTATCGCAGCAAGGACTACCTGACCTTCATGCCCAGCCCGTTTGCCAACGTGGTGCAGCCCTATGCCCAGACCGAGGACTTCAACCCGTCGATCGGCCAGTCGGTCGACGTCATGTCGCACGAGCTGACGCACTATCTTTTCGCCGACACCTACGAGGGCTACTATGACCCCTATGCGCCGCCGACCGCGGTGATGGGCGACGTGGCAGCGCAGCGGCGCGCGCGCCAGCTCGGCCAGCAGCTGCACTTCTCGCCCTCCGAAAAGGCGCTGGTCTACGACCGGCTGCTCGCCGTGGCCAAGACCAGCAAGCTCAAGGACACGGCCAAGCTGCAGCAGGCGCTCAAGGCCGCCGAGACCGCGCGCAGCGCCGAGGAGCAGCGCGCCAAGCCTGGCAAGATCAGCGCCGCTGGCACCATCAAGCTGCCCAAGACCGGCGAGACCGTCAAACTCGACCCGACCGGGTGGAAGGCGTTCTTTGACAACGCCGATCGCAAGCAGCCGGTGCTGCTGACCTACGATGCGGACAACAAGCTGGTCGCCGTCCACGCCAAGCACAAGCGGCCCGACCTCGGCTACGTGCGCTTCATGGGCAACGAGATCGGCCTGACCTACATGTACATCGAGGGCAAGATCAAAGAGCTGCTCGACGGCCGCAGCGGTTGACCGGCAGTCCCGGTAAAATCTGCTATCCTGTAGCCGACATCAGACGGAGTCTGACGTGAGGACGTTCGCTGCGCTGCCGTTGCTCATCCTCGCCCTGATCGGCGGCTGCCCCGAGCCCTACTACGACGACAACATCGGCATCCCGGGCATCGCCACCGCGCCCGGCGACCTGGCCGGCAGCTGGGCCGTGCACCTGCGCTACATCACGGTCGCCTTCGTGCCGGTGCTCGGCCACGAGGTGGAGAGCGGTGGCGACAAGTACTACCTCAACGAGCGCGAGTGGCAAGCCGGCGACGGCAACTACAGCGAGCGCTGGAAGTTCTGTCGCGACCTCAACAACGAATCGGCCGGCCTGACCATGGTGACGCCCGACGCCACGCGCGACTCGGTGGTGCTGCTCGACACCCGAGCCCAGATCAACCACTCGAGCGGCGAGTTCGCCGTTGCCGACCACACCGAGCTGTGGGCGCTGCACAACCTGCCCGACCTGCACAACACGCCGATCCCGACGCCCGACAACTACCGGGATGCGCCGCAGCGCGACTGGATCTACGACGCCGATAACGACGGCCACGTCGGCCACACCATGCTGCTCACCGGCTACCTGTCGGGCGAGGACTACTACGTGTGCCGCAAGTTCCACCAGCTGAACGGCGTGGTCGCCAGCCTGGACCACGTGGTCGGCCTGCACCAGGTGCGGTCGTCGTGGTCGGTGCTCGAGAGCACGGCCAGCCCGATCGCGATCCACACCGGCGAGATCCCGTCCGACCAGGCCAAGCAGGTCGACGACCCCAAGCGCAACTGGTGGGAGCAGGTGCGGTTGCCTGCGGGCTCGACCTGCGACGCGGTGCGCGCCGCGGCCGACGACGGCACGCTCAGCACGCTGCGGCCGTTCTAAACAGTCGCTACGACCGTGTCTGGCTACGGCTCGTCGATGTTGATCCAGAGCTGCGACTCGGAGCTGAAGCGCGCGCAGCCGCGGCTGGTCTGGACCACGCTGCGGGTCAGCCGCGTCATGGTGGCGTTCTCGACGTAGGTGCCGATGCCGCTGGCGCCGGCGACAAACAGATCGTTCACGATGGCCGCCGACAGGGTGACACTGCCCGCGGCGTCGGCCACCTGGCACTCGGCATAGGCAGCGAGCGCCGCGTGGTGGTCGATGTCGAGGTGCACCAGCATGACGCTGTCGTCGGCCGGCGCCGACGGCGTCCAGCTGATGGTCAGCGGCTGGTTGCGGTACATGCTGAAGCTGGCGATCGGCAGCACGAGCGGCGCCACCCCGCGCGTGCTCGCGGTGAAGCCATCCACGTCGCTGCTGCCACTGGCGGTCAGCGTGATCAAATCGCCCGGCTGGTAGAGGTGGGGATAGCTCTGGGTCGTGTAGTACGAGCCCCACTGTGGATCCATGGTCAGTGTCGGCGTGGTGCCGCTGATGGTGACCGTGCCGACCGAGAGCGAGACCGGCCACGGCCGGCAGGTGTCCTCGAAGCCGCACTGCAGCGGAGACTCGCAGGCCGGCATGCAGTTGCGCGGCGCGGCCAGGCCAAAGAAGGCGCAGGCGCCGTCACGCCGCAGCTCGTCCAGCGCATAGGGCGCCGGGTTGTCCGCGAAGTTGCCGGAGGCGCCACCGGAACTCGCGCTGCTATTGACCGAGAAGGCGCCGCGGAGCTGATAGCGGTCGCAGTCGGGCGGCAGGCGCCAGCCAGCATCGACCGTTGCGGCAGCGTCGGACGCTGAATCAACGCTCCCACCATCGGCGACTGCCCCGTCCGCGACTGCACCATCTCCGGCCGCGCTGTCCGTCACGGAAGTGCTGTCGGTCACGGCCGCTTCCGCCACGACATGGTCGACGACGGGGTGATCGACAACTGCGTGATCGACGACAGGCCCACCGTCGGTCCAGCGATCGGCCAGCGCACCATCGCGGCTGGCCACATCCGCGGTCACTGCCGCGTCGTCGGTGCCGCCGCTGTTGCAGCCATCCGGACAGCCGGCGAACACGAGCGCGCTGGCCACGACCAGCGTCGGTATGACGACCCGCGCACCCTTACCCATGCGAACCTCGGCTGGGGCGCCGCCGCCCGAGCGCCGCGAGCAGCAGCAGCGCGATCGACGCGCTGGCGGTCGAACCCTGGCTGGCGCAGCCGCAACCGGTCTGGGCGATGTTGTTGGCCAGGCACTGGCTGCCCTTGCAGATGTAGCCAGTGGGGCAATCGCGGTCGGTCTGGCAGTTGGTGGCACCGGCAGCGTCGTGCCCGGCAGCGTCGGCCCTGGTCGCGGTGTCGCGGCCGGCGGCGTCCGGTTGCCGGGCGTCGCGACCCGCAGCGTCGGTCGCGACCGCGTGGTCAGTGGTCGCCGCGTCGGGAACCGGCGTCCGGGTGTCGACCGCGACCGCGCTGTCGACGTGCGCCCCGGCGTCGGGCAGCACGCCCGGCCGGTAGACCAGCACCAGGTACGGTCGGCTGGCGGTGGCGGCATTCTCCTTGCTCGCATAGGCGGCGCCGTCGCCGTCGATCGAGGTGACCGCAAACGAGCGAAAGTCGCCGCCCTGCAAGCCGCTGGTGACGTTCCAGCTGTAGGTGCTGTCGACGGCGACCGCGCCGAACTGGTCGAGCGCGCTGCCGCCGCTGGCCGGCCGGTTGTTCCAGGTCAGCGTCTCCTCGGTCCAGCCGTTGTTCGAGACCGCGGCGATGACGCCACCGCCGCCGCCATTGGTGGCGGTCACGTGCAGGCGGGCGTCGACCACGGTGCCGCTGATGCTGCGCAGATCGAACTTGAAATAGATGGTGCGGCCGATGTTGCCGTTGCCGTCGCCACCGACCTGCACGGTGTCGAGGTCACCGTGCTGCACCGCAGCCTCGAGCGGCGCGGCAAAGGTGTCGTCGACCGGATCGAGCTGCACCGTCACCGCACCGTTGCCAGCATCGGACGGCGCCGCGTCGTAAGTCGGACCAGCGTCGGCGCCGCCGCCGCAGGTGGCGAGCGCGCCCTCGACGCCGTCGACCACGACGTTGGCGTACTGGGTGCCGATCGGTAGCATGGCCAGACCCTCACGGCTGCGCGGCGAGCCGAGCGTGAAGTGCAGCTCGGACGGGCCGAACTCGAAGCCGGCGCTCGTCCAGTCGATGGCGAGCTGCTCGACGCCGTTGCGGTAGTAGCGGGTTATGCCGCTGCCCCACTCGATGCGGATGTGCTGCGCGCTGCCGTCCCAGGTTGTGGCGCCGCAGCGCGGCTCGGCAAAGAACGAATTGCCGCAGGTACAGCTGTCGTAGCCGGGCGCGCCCGAGGCGCACATGCCCCACATCACCTTCTGCTGGCCAGCCGGGTCGGGATAGCAGGGCGGCGTGTCGCTCGGGCTGCACGGGCAGCTGCTGGTCGGGTTGCCAAAGACGCGCAGCATCATCTTGTAGTGGTTGTTTCGGTATTCAGGGTTGTAGCCGATCGGCTCGGTCATGCCGTAGCCGGCCTCGTACATGGCCACGATCTCGGCCTCGCAGCCGATGTCAGCCTCGGTGAAGCCGCCGATGTCGAACTCGATCGAGCCGCTGACCAGCCGCGGCAGCGCGTACCAGATGGTGTCGTGGGTGTCGGTGACGTGCCAGCCGCTGCTGTCGAAGCTGCCGCCGGTCGCATTTCCCAGCGTGCCGTTGCTGAGCGGGTCCGCCAGATGATAGGCGAGAGCGGCAACCGGCCAGAGCGCAGCCATCACCACCCCACCGAGCACAACGCCAAGCCGCACCAGCGTCCTGCATCGCAACTGTCGCATCGACGTCTCCGTTCAGTGGGCCGATACTAGCAACCCGCGCGCGGTCAGCGCCATGGTCGTCACCATTGCGAAGCGCTGGCGGTGGCCGCGCCACCCGCGGTACATTACGAAGTGCTTGCACAGGGTGGGTGGGGGATTGGTGCCGTGGTGGGTACCCGAGCGTACGAGCGGCTCCCGCTCAATCAACGCGCCAAGGTCCTGCTGGCCGACCGCCAGGCGCTGTTTGATCTGTACCTCAAGGACATCTCGCGCGGCGGCCTGTTCATCGAGACCGAGCAGGTCTTCGTCCTGCGCTCGCGCATCGAGATCACGCTCGAGGTCGAAAAGGGCGGAGCGCTGACGCTCGAGGGAGAGGTGGTGCACGTCGTCAGCAAGGAGCAAGCCGCGGCCTGGGGCTGCCCGGCCGGCATCGGCGTGCAGTTCAGCAACCTCGACGACGACAAGCGCGACCGGCTGGAGAGCTACCTCGACGGGGTGCGGGCGCGGCTCGATCAAGAGCTAGGCGACGCGCCGTTCGACACCCAGATCGTCGACCAGGTCGAGCGCGGCAACCGCAAGGGCGACTTGTACGCCGTGCTCGGTATCGACCTCAAGGCCGACGACATCGAGATCGAGGTGGCGGCCGAGATGCGCATTCAGGCGCTCGTCACGCTGCTGGCGCGCACCGACGTCACACCGCAACTGCGCAGCCGCATCGCCGCCGCCAAGAACGCAGCCGAGCGCGCCGCATCCATGCTGCGCGACCCGGTCAAGCGCGGCGGCTACCTGTTCCGGTCGAGCAATCTGTCGCCCGAACAGCTGGCCGACCTGATCGCGCGCTGGCCCGGGGTGCGGGCCGAGGTGCAGCGGCAGTGGGAGCAGACGTTTCCGGTCAACGCCGATGAGAGCCGGCGCCTGGCCAAGCTGGCGCAGCAGACAGCGGCGAGCAAGGACCTCGACGGCGCGCGCAAGACCGCGGCGCTGGCCATCAAGAAGAATCCGTTTTTGTTCGAGCTGCGCGACGCCTTGCGCGGCTGGAAGGGCTAATTTAGCAGCACCGCGCGGGAATTTCTGGTGCCAGCCCGCAGTTGCACGCCGGGTAGCGGTCTGCTACCGAGGGGGCGGCACAACCGTTTTGCATCGCGAGGAGTCCACCATGCGGTATGCATCCATTCTCTTTTCGCTGTCGACCCTGGTCGCGCTGGCCGCCTGCCCGGCACAGCCCACCGGGACCGGTCCGGCCGCCAAGAAGGGCGGCACCACGCTGGCCAAGGTGGGCTCGACCGTGATCACGGTCGAGGAGTTCGAGGAAAAGCTCAACCAGCAGAGCCCGTTTATCCGCTCGCGCTACGCCGACGTCGACAAGCGCAAGGAGTACCTCGACAACCAGATCCGGTTCGAGCTGCTGGCGCAGGAAGCGCTGCGCCGCGGTCTGGACAAGGATCCCGAGATCCAGGACAGCCTGAAGAAGATCATCGTCCAGAAGCTGACCCGCGACGAGTTCGACAACCGGGTCAAGCTCGAGGACATCAGCGACGCCGAGGCGGACAAGTTCTACCAGGAGCATCCGGACGAGTACCACAAGCCCGAGATGGTGCGGGTCGCACATGTCTTCATCCCGTTTGGCAGCGACCAGGCCGCAGCCAAAAAGCAAGCCGACAAAGTGGCGGCCGAGCTGCGGTCGAAGAAGCAGGACCACATGGCGTTTCGCAACCTGGCCAAGCAGTACTCGGCCGACGCGGCGAGCAAGGACAACGGCGGCGACCTGCGCTACATGACGCAGGCCGAGTTCGAGCAGGAGTACGGCAAGACCTTCGCCGATGCGGCGTTCGCGCTCAAGAACCTCAACGACCAGTCCGACGTCGTCACCGGCAAGGCCGGCTGGCACATCTTGCAGCAGACCGGCCGCCGACCGGCGATCGAGCGCACGCTCGAGCAGGTCAAGACCCAGATCAAGAACCGGCTCTACCGCGACAAGCGGACCGAAGCGTTCAACAAGTTCGTCGACGACCTCAAGGCCAAGGGCGGGGTCACCATCGACGAGCCCAAGCTGGCCGCGATCAAGATCGTCGGCACCGCGCAGTCGATGCCGGGTGGGATGATGCCGCCGCCCGGTCCGCTGACGCCGCCGGGTGAGCAGGAGCAGGCGGTCGTCGGTGGCGAGCCGATGCGGCCAGCACCACCCGCCGCCGGCCCGACGCCAGCCCCAGCCCCGGCGCCCAAACCGGCTCCCGCCAACATACCCAACAAGTGATGCTGGCGCGCGCAGCCAGGCTGGGGGCGCTGGGCACGGCGCTGATCGCGCTGGGCAGCTGCGCCCGGCCAGCGCCCGAGGCGTCAGCGCCCGAGGTGATCGCCACCGTCGACGGTGCGCCGATCTACGGCTACCAGCTGCAGCGCGAGCTCAAGCGCTTTAACGCGCCCGAGGCAACCGCCGCGTCGCGGGTCGCGGTGGCGTCCGCGCTGCTCGACAACCTGATCCTGGAGAAGCTGCTGCTCAGCGAGGCCGAGCGAGAACAGATCGTCGTCGCCAGCGAGGAAACGGCCGAGGAGATCGAGCGGGTGGCGCGCGGCTACCGAGCGCGCGACTTTCAGGAGACGCTGCACCGCAACTTCCTGACGCCGAGCCTGCTCGAGGAGCGGGTGGCCGACCGCATGCGCATCGAGCGCCTGCTCAGCAGCCACGCCGCTGCCAGCCAGCCGGCCAGCGACGACGAGCTGCGCGCCTACTTCGAGGCCAATCGCGGGCGCTTCAGCTCGCCCGAACAGGTGCACGCGCGACAGATCGTGGTGCGCACGCGCGAGGAGGCCGAGCAGCTGCACGAGCGGGCGGCCAAGACCTCGTTCGAGGAGCTGGCGCGCAACTACTCGATCGCGCCCGAAGCGACCCAGGGCGGCGACCTTGGGTTCTTCGGCCGCGGCGTGATGCCACCGGTCTTCGACGAGGTCTGTTTTGCGCTCGAGCCGGGCACCATGTCCGGCGTGGTGGCCAGCGAGTACGGGTTTCACCTGTTCAAGCTGATCGAGAAACGGCCGGCCGAGCAGCGCGGCTTCGACGAAGCGCGCGAGGACGTGCTGGTCGAGCTGACCAAGGAGCGGCGGCGCCAGGCGGCGCAGCGCTACCTGGCCGAGCTGCAGCAGCGCGCCAAGATCGTGCGCCACGTCGACGCGCTGGCGCGGCTGGTCGGCAGCGAGAGCGTGGAGGCCAAACCATGAGCGCCCTGCTCGCCAGCGCGCTGTTTCTGTGGGCGGCGCTGCCCGCGGCCCCGACCGCCAGCAGCGAGCGCCTGCTCAACCGCATCGTCGCCGTGGTCAACGACGACATCATCTTTCTCGACGAGCTCGAGGCGGCGACCACGCCGATGCTGGCGCGGCTGCCACCGACGCTCGGCCTGAAGGAGCGCATCGAGCAGACGACCGCCATCCGGCGCGAGATCCTCGACACGCTGGTCGCCGATCGCCTGCTCGACCAGCAGGTCAAGGTGCTCAAGATCGACGTCAGCGAGCGCGAAATCGACAGCGTGATTGACGACCTGCGGGGGCGCAACGGCGTCACCCAGCAACAGCTCGAGCAGATCCTGATGAGCCAGGGCATGAGCCTGGCCGAGTACCGCACCGGCATGCACAAGCAGCTGCTCAAGCTCAAGATCATCAACCTCAAGGTGCGCAGCAAGGTGCAAGTGTCCGACCAGGACGTGATGAGCCTGTACAACCGGCAGCGCGCGGCCGCCGGCCAGGACGTCCAGCTGCATGTGCAGCACATCCTGTTCGCGCTGCCACCCAACGCCGGCGCCGAGGACGTGGCGCGCCAGCAGCAGCAGGCCGTGCAGGCGCTCAAGCGCGCCCGCGCCGGCGAGGACTTCGGCAAGCTGGCCGGCGAACTGTCCGCCGACGTCAGCGCCAAGCAAAACGGTGACATGGGTTTTTTCAGGCGCGGCGACCTGGTCGACAGCTTCGAGAAGGCGGCCTTCGCGCTCAGGCCGGGCGAGATCAGCGAACCGGTGCGCACGCCGCTCGGCTGGCACGTGATCCGGCTGGTCGAGCGCAAGAGCAGCGCCGTCGGCGAGCTGAAGGACGTCGAGGCTCAGCTGCGCGATCGGCTGTACCAGGAGGAGGTCGAGGTGGCGTTCAAACGCTACATCGACGAACTCAAGCAGGCGTCGCACGTCGAGCTGCGGCTCGAGACCCCGGCTCCGCTGCCAGACACTCCGGCGCGTCCGGCGCCGTCAGCCAAGGAACGCACGTGAAGCCGCGCATCGCCATCCCGCTCGGCGATCCCAAGGGGATCGGACCCGAGGTGGTGGCGGCCGCGCTGGCCGCGCCCGGCGTGACCGACCTGCTCGAACCGGTGCTGTTTGGCGACCCGGCGCTGCTGCGGGCACCACACGTGGCCGACTGCAGCGAGGCGGCAGCCGCGCGCGCCGCCGCCGACGCCCTGCACTGCGCGGTCGACGCCGTGATCGCGGGCCAGGCCGACGCGCTGTGCACGGCGCCGCTGAACAAGGCCGCGCTGGTCGATCTGGATGGCGGGCCGTTCATGGGCCAGACCGGTTACCTCGGCTACCGCTTTCAGGGCACGCCGCTGATGACCTTTGTCGCCGACAGGCTGCGGGCCGGGCTGCTGACCGTGCACATCCCGGTCGCCGAGGTGGCGCGACTGCTGGCCGAGATCGGCGTCACCGGCATCGTGCGCCGGATCGCCATCTTCAGCCGCGGCCTGCAGGACGACCTGGGTGTCCAGCGGCCGCGCATCGCCGTGCTCGGGCTCAACCCGCACGCCGGCGAGGACGGCTTGATCGGCAGCGAGGAGACCCGGCTGTTGCGACCGGCGATCGAGGAGGCGCGACGCGCCGGCTTCGACGTGACCGGGCCATGGCCCGCCGACGGCCACTTTGCCAACATCGGCCGCGGCCAGATCGATCACGACGGCACGCTCGCCTGCTACCACGACCAGGCGCTGTGCGGCTTCAAGGCGCTGACGCCTAGGGGCGGCGTCCAGCTGACGCTCGGCCTGCGCGCCATCCGCACCAGCTGCCAGCACGGCACCGCGCGCGACCTGGCGGGCAAGGGCGCGGCCGATGCGAGCAGCATGCTGGCCGCGCTGCGGCTGGCGGCCGAGATCGCCCAGCGCCGCCACGCCGCCCATCCCACCTGATCAATAGCGGTCCTGAACGCGCTGCTGCCGGGGTGAGCGCGGCGAGATTCACTCTCGCCGGGCGAGGGGGCGGCCGACGCCCCCTGGAAAAGATAGATCGCGCGACAAAATCCGGCCCTCCCCGCTATAGAGTGTCAAGCAGCGGAGGACACTGGCAATGACGACCATTCGCGACAAAGGCTTGCGCAATCTTTTCCCCTCGATCGCCGCCGACAACAAGATCACCAAGGCCGAGGTGAATCAGCTCAAGGACGAGGCGCTGCGCGACGGCGGCGGCCTGTCCCGCACCGAGAAGGCCGACCTCGAAAACATTCTGCGCGAGCACGCAGACAAGATGGACCCGGACGCCAAGGCCGAGCTCGAGTCGTTTCTCGGCATCGCGCCAGCACCCGGGCCGACGCCGACCCCGACGCCGCAGCCGAGTGGGCCGCTCTCCGACCGCGTGTCGCGACTGACCAAGATGGAGGACGCGGCCCCCGCGTTCGCGCGCGAGATGCAAGAGCGCGCTGCCCAGTTCAACACGCCCGAAAAGGCGATGCAGCTGTTCGCCGAGTACGGCGGCAAGCTCAAGGCGCTGGGCCAGGGCCAGGACCCGACCAAGGTCGATGCCGAGGTCGAAAAGCTGCTCAGCGCTGGCCGCAACAGCCCGGCCCGCGGCTACGACGCCAAGGACAGCGACCACGACACGATCAGCGATCTCAAGGAGACCGCGCGCGGCACCGACCCCAACAAGTTCGACCAGCGCGAGATGGCGGCCGACCACAAGGTGTGGACCACCACCTACTGGCCGATGGCAGGCTCCGGCGCACCTGACCAGGCCGGTTCGCCCGAGAGCAACCTGTGGGCCAAGAAGGGTCCGCTCGACAAGCTGGATGATCTGCTCAAGGCGCGCGGCCAGACCGACAAGGCCAAGGCGCTCGAGTTCGAGCGGCAACCGGCGCTCAACTGGCTGGTCGGCGATCGCAAGCAGGGCCAGTACATTCCCAACGGGTCGCTCTCGGAGCAAAACGCCGAGATGACCACCGGCGTCGACTTCGACGGCGATGGCAAGCTGACCGAAGGGGTCAAGGTCGACTTCCTGGACGCGCGCGGCAATTTTGCGCCAGGCAGCAGCCGCGACGCCTTCAAGCCCAAGCTCAAGGACGGCGACCGCAGCATCGACCTGGCGCGCAAGACGCTCAAGGACGCCAGCGGCAACATCACTGGTTTCGAGTTCAGCAAGCCCGACGGTACCAAGCTGACGCCCGACCAGGCCAAGGACGTCTTCTATACATCGGGTCGCGGCGACGGCAAGGTCGACGGCAGCTACAGCGCGGGCTGGTGGGGCAGCTGCGACAAGGTGGCGCTCGCCGGCATCCTGTTCAAGGAGCCCAAGAAGGACTCGGTCACGGTCGACGGCGTCACCTTCACCAAGCAGGACATGCTGGGCATGCTGACCGTGGTGGCCGACAGCCAGGCCAGGGGCACCGACTTCGTCGGCAACCGCTACGACAATGAACCCGACTCGGTGCAGCTCAAGAACGGGACGACCATCGAGGGCAAGATCGAGACTGACGTCGAGTTTCGGACCGCCGACACCCAGCGCTACGGCGACAACATGACGCTCAGCAAGGTGGACAAACCGATCACCATCCGGCAGCCCGACGGCACCACCAAGACCTATCAGCCGAGCGAGATCGCCTCGATCTCGCGCGAGGACACCAGGGACATCTCGCCCGAGGTCTTCCACAACACGGTGATCAAGTGGCTGGGCGAGGACAAGAAACCGGCCGCCATGGACAAGGACAGCGGCGAGCACGTCTGGAACTACAACTTCTGGAAGGCCAATCTCAACGCCGCGACCGAGCTCAAGGGCGCGGATCGGCCAAAAGAGCCCGGTCAGAACGGCCCGATCAAGGACGGCAACAAGGTCGTCTCCTACGACATGGACGCGTACATGGGTCCCAGCGACTACGGCACGCCCTACAAATACTGGCTCGAGTACGACGCGAGCGGCAAGGTGGTCAACAGCGGCTGGCAGGGCAGCAACCCCGACTTCTTGTGGCGGCCGTCCGAGTTCAACAACTGGGAGGGCACCAACTCGCGCAATCCGTATGTCAGCCCCAAGCTGGTCAAGGAGATCTACGACAAGTTCCAAGAAGACTGAGCGCCCCCCGATCCCGCGCACGCCCCCTTCTCAACCGCACACAATCAAGGCATGATGAACGTGCTCGACCGCGCGATGCGGGGGTGCGTGTATGGTCAAGGCACCAGGGTCAAAAGCCAAGGGCGGCAACACGCCCATGGCCAAACCGGTGGCCACCAAACCGGGAGCCGCCACGTCGGCAGTTGCGTCCGTGGCTCGCGCTGCGGCGGCTGCGCCGGTCGTCAGCGACCCCGAGCTCGACGGCATCCTGAGCGCGCTGCGCAAGGTCGATCCGTCGTTTGCCTCTTTTGCCGAGAACCAGTTTCGGACGCAGATCGCGGCCGGCAAGGACGCCGTGCCCCAGCTGATCCAGGCGCTCGACGACGCCGACGTGGTGCGGCGCATCGATGCCGTCGAGGCGCTGGGCGAACTGCGCGACGGCCGCGCGATCAAGCCGCTGCGCAAAAAGCTCGACGACACCAGCCCGGCCGTGCGGCGGCAAGCCGCAGTGGCGCTGGTCAGGATCGGCGACCAGCAGATCTTTCCCGAGGTGGTCAAGAGCTTGCGCGACCCGGACAGCAAGCTGATCGTCGGTGCCGCGCTGATCCTCGGACACATCGCCGACAAGAGCGTGGTCCCCAACCTGGTCGAGGCTTTCAAGACCGACAACCCCGAGGTCGGCTCGGCCGTGGCCTGGGCGCTTGGCCGCTGCGGCGACGAGCGCGCGCTGCCGTGGCTGATCGCGGCGCTCAAGGCCAAATTCGTCGCGGCCAACGTGTGCGAGGCGCTCGGCCGCATCGGCTCGGCCAAGGCGACCGCGCCGCTGATCGACGCGTTGCGGTCCGAGGTCGACGACGTGCGCGCCTATGCCGCGCGCGCGCTTGGCATGCTCCGGCGCGACACCGCCGGCAAGCTCGGCGGGCTCGGCGTGATGGCGCGTAACCAGGCAACGCCGGCGCTGCAGAAGGCGCTGCAGGACCCCTCCAAGAAGGTGCGGCTGTGCGCGGCCATCGCCCTGTACGAGCTGGGCGAGAAGCTGGGCGGCAAGCAGCTGGTCAGAGAGCTGACGTCGTAATTTCTTATTTTTTCTGACCCACGAACAGCCCGTAACCCATGCAATCGGCCAGACCCCGCGGCGCCGTCAGCTGCCCCCGAAGTGCCCGGTGCGCTGCACGATCGCGCAGCGCCAGCCCGAGCGCGCGACCGTGGGCAGCCAGCCAGCCACCCCAGCCGAGCCAGCGCCGCAGGTTCTTGCCCTCATCGCCGATCTCGATCGAGTAAAAGCGAGTGTCGCGCGGCTCGAGCCCCGATTTATCCCACAGCGCCTGCCATTGCTCGGAGCCGAGCAGCGTCACGCCGAGCGCCTGCACCGCCGCCGCTTGAGCGGCCGGCGGGTCCGCGATCCAGAAAGTCTCGTTGATGCCGACGCGGCCGCCTGGCTTGACCACCCGCACCAGCGCGGCGATGGCGGCCTCCTTGTCCTCGACGTACGACAGCACTGACTCGGCGACCACGACGTCAAAGCTGCCGCCGGCAAATGGCAGCCGCTCCAGGTCCGCGTGCTGGAACTCGATGCGGTAACTGACCCCGGCTGCGGCCGCGCGTTTTTTCGCCCACTCGAGCATGGCGTCCGAACGATCGACCGCGGTCACCTGGCAACTGCGCTCACGCGCCAGGATGATCGCGCCGATGCCGACGCCGCAGCCCACCTCGAGCACCCGGGCGCCGTCCTCGAGGTGGCACATGGCCAACAACTCGTCGGTGGCGCCGGGACCGCCGCTGTGCGTGCTGACGCCAACCTGCTCCAGCGCGTTGAGTTGGTCTTTCATTGCTCAGTAGTAAACCTTGAGCTCGACGTAAACGCCAGCGGGTGACAGCCCGAATTCGCTGCGCGCCTCGATCAGGTGCGCTGGATCGGTCGGTCCGAGCGGTTGACCGGTCACCGGGTCGATCGCGGGCAGCTTAGGATCGGTGGGCCGGTCGCCCAGCCCGTAGTATCCGCCGACGACGAGATCGGCGTTGTCCGCCACCGACCAGTGGAGCGACGGCCCGAGCAACGCGCTCGGGTCAGCCAGGTTGACGACCGAGAACAGCCCGACATTGACGATCGGCAGCAGCTCGTAGCTGGCGCTCAGCGCCGCGTAATAGCGGCCCATCGCCCACAGCTCGCCGCGCCGGTGGCGCGCGTCCGTCGCCACGGCCAGGTAGTCGGCCGGCTTGGCCGCGCCATTGGACTGCCAGTAGAGCTCGCCCATCAACGACAGGCCAAAATCGAAACGCTTGTCCAGGCCCAGTGCCACCCGCGCAAAGGGATCCTCGCTGCGGGCAAAGGTGGCGGTCGCCTCGCCGCGCACGGCCACGCCGAGCAACGCGCCCGTGGTGTCAACGCCGAGCACTGCCTGCTCTCGCACCTCGCCCAAAAAAAGGCCGACGTCCCAGTTCCACAAGGTGGCGCCGGCATGCGCGGCCAGGATCGAGCCGGCCAGGTCCCAGTCGCCCGCGTAGGCCGCAACCAGCGTCAGCTTGCCCGAAGTGCCCAGAAAGAGGTCGCCGCGCAGGGCGTCGATCCCCGGCTTGTACTCGCGGTCGATCACGGTCGGCGAGAACGGCGCGACCAGATCGAGCGGCGTGAAGAAAAAGGTCGAGCCAAAGCTGATCGGTTGCCGGCCCACGCTGAAGTCGACGTGCGGCAGCTTGAGCAGCAGTGCAGCGCGGTCGACCCGCAGGTTGATCGAGTAGCCGGTGGCGTCAACGATGTTCCATGACAGATCGAGCAGCTGCGGCATGGCCTCACCGCTGCTGCTGCCCAGCGCCAGGCCAAAGCCGCTGAGCTGCGGCCCGGCCGCGATCGCCAGGTCGTGGTGCAGCGAGAAGCGCAGCCAGTCGCCGATGCCGGCCTCGAGCTTGACCCGAGCATCGAGCAGCCCCTGCCCCCAGGGGGCCTCGGGCAGCAGCGGGTAGTCGTAGGGCCAGATGCCGATGTAGTAGCTCTTGACGTCGCCACCAAGGTCCAGCGAGGTCAGACCTGGCCGGTACAGCTCGACCGCCGACGCGCGCGTCGTCGCCAACAATGCGCCAAGCAGCAGCCAGACCCACTTCATCTACGAATGTCCTCCGCGATCTCACCGTCGACCAACTGCACCACCCGCCGCGCGTGCTCGAGCACCTTTGGGTCGTGCGTGGCAAAGACGAAGGTGACCCCGTGCTCCTGGTTGAGGTGCGCCATGGTGTCGATCAGCTCGTGGCCGGTCTTGCTGTCGAGATTGGCCGTGGGCTCGTCGGCCAGCACCAGCGCGGGCTGGCTGGCGATCGCCCGCGCCACGGCCACCCGCTGCTGCTGGCCACCCGACAGCTCGTTGGGCCGGCGATCACCCAGCCCCTGCAGCCCGACCTCTTCCAGCATCTCGAGCACCACCTGCTTGCGCTCGGCCACACTCTTGCCCTGCAGCAGCAGCACGAACTCGGCGTTCTCATAGGCCGACAGCACCGGGATCAGATTGTACGCCTGAAACACGAAGCCCAGCCGGTTGAGGCGCAGCTTCGAGCGCTCGGCCGCGCTGGCCCGGGCCAGGTCGACGCCGTCGACCACGACGCGACCGCTGGTCGGTGCGTCCAGGCCGCCCACGATGTTGAGCAGCGTGGTCTTACCCGAGCCCGAGGGTCCCATCAGCGCGGTGAACTCGCCGGGCTCGATCGTCAGGTTGATGCCGCGCAACGCCGGCACCGACAGCGCGCCCTGCAGGTACTCCTTGCACAGGTTTTCCGTCGTCACGATCGCCATGCTGTCCTCCGTTCACGCTCGTTCATCGGTGTTGCAGACACTGCACTGGCCGCAGCCGGGCGGCCTTGAGCGCTGGATAAAGCGCCGCCAGCACGGTCATCAGCACCGCCAGCACAACGAACAGCGCCACCTTGGCGTCGGTCAACTGCGAGAAGATGCGGGTGCGCAGCACCACGCCCGAGGCCTCCATGGTCTCGCCCGCCAGCGCGCTGTAGTCCAGGCCGTTGACCGCGAGCGGCCAGTTGCCCAGCAGCCCGAGCGCCAGGCCGCCCGCGCTGGACAGCAGTCCGAGCAGCAGCGCCTCGAGCAGCACCAGCGTCACCAGCCGGCGCGGCGTCATGCCCAGCGCCAGCAGCACGCCGAACTCGCGCTGCCGCTCGAGCACCGACATCAGCACCGTGTTCATGATGCCCATGGCGACGATCGCCGCGATGATCAGCGCGAGCAGGTAGAGACCGGCGTCGTCGAGCAGCACGAACTCGTACAGCTCGGGCAAGGCCTCTTGCCAGGGCAGCACCTCGATCCCGGCGGCCGGCAGCGCTGCCCGCAGCTGCGCGGTGGCGGCGTCGCTGGCGCGCGCGTCGGCCAGGTGCAGCGACAGCTGGGTCACGTTGTCGCCGAGTCCGAGCAATTGCTGCGCCGTGGCCAGCGGCAGCTGCGCATGAAAGCCGTCGATCTCGTCGATGCCGATGCGGAACAGCCCGCTCACCCGCAGCAGCCGGCTCTCGATCGCGCCGCCGTGCTGCACCATCAGCACCACCTTGTCACCGGGCCCGACATGCAGCGTGCGCGCCAGCGTCTGGCCGAGCACCACCTGCTGCGGCGAGCCGTCGAGGTAGCTGCCGGCCACGATGTTGTCGCACAGCTCGTTGACCTGGCATTCGAGCGCCGGCACCACCGCGCTCAGGCCCACGCCGACCGAACCGGCCGGCGAGTTGAGCAGCCCCTGGACAAAGACCCGCGGCACCACGTGACCGGTCGGGAACAGCGCCTGCATCCGCCGGGTCAACGCCGGGGTGTCGGGCAGCGCGAGCTCGGCCTGGTGCGTGCGCTGCCAGCCCTGGCCCTGCACCACGACGTGGCCGGCCGCGGCGCCAACGCCCGAGTTGATCATCTGGTTGTGCGAGCCGTCACCGACGCCCGACGACACGATCAGCATGGCCAGCCCGCAGGCGATGGCGCAGGCCGTGATCAGCGTGCGCCGCAGGTTGCGCCGCAGATTGCGCAGGGCGAGCTTGAGCAGCATGGTCGGCGTCGAGAACATGCTCACTCTTGCCTCATGGCTGCCACCGGTTGCAGCCGGGCGGCGCGCCAGGCTGGCCAGAGCGAAGCCAGCAACCCGATGACGACCATGCCGACCAGCGGCGCGATCACGCCGAACGGCTTTACCACGCCGTAGTACACCGGCGGGAAGCTGGCGCCATACCAGCTCCAGCCCTTGCTCAGCCAGCTCATGTCGATGCCGCGGTAGACCAGAAAGGCGTCGAGCGCAGCGCCGAGCGCACCGCCGGCGACGACCGCCAGTGCGGCCAGCAGCAGCGATTCGAGCAGCACCAGCGCGACCAGCTGGCCCGGCCGCAGCCCGAGCGCGCGCAGCACGCCCAGCTCCTTGGTGCGCTCGAACACCGACATCAGCATGGTGTTGAGCACGCCCAGCGCGGCGACCGAGAAGATCATGATCAGGAAGATCCAGTTCACCACCACGGTCAGTCGCATCATGCTGGCCAGCTGCGGCTGGATCTCGTTCCAGCTGCGCACCAGCAGGCCGCGGTCGGCGAGCGCGGCACGGCCTGCCGCGGCCAGTGCCGGCACCACTGCGCGCTCGCGCGCCACCAGCGCCAGCTCGTGCGCCTGCCCGGGCAGCGCCAGCAGCTCGCGGGCATCGTCAAGGTGGACAAAGGCGCCGGCGCGATCGACCACGACCGATCCGGTCTTGACGATGCCGACCACGCGGAACAGCTCGTTGCCCAGGCTGCCGTCCGCCGCCTGGGTCACCGCCACCACCTCGGCGCCGACCGCGGCGCGCAGCGTCTCGGACAGCCCCGTGCCGAGCACGATTTCGCGGCCGCCTGCCGCACCCAGAAAGCGGCCCTGAACGAGCCGCTGACCGACACCGGTGGCCGCCTGCTCGCGCTCGGGCGACACGCCGATCAGCTGGGCGCCCGCTGCCTCGTCGCCGACGGCCAGCAGCGCATTGCCAAAGAGTCGCGCTGTCACTGCGGTCGCACCGGGCACAGCGTCGAGCTGCGCCACCACAGCGTCGGCGTCGGCGATGGTCTCGGTGAGCCCGCGCTGCGCCGGAAACGCGGGCGCGTGCACCTGCACGTGGCCGAGATTGCGGGTCACCAGGATCTCGAACACTTCGCCAAACAACCAGTCGTCGAGCGCGATCGACGCCATGCAGAAGGCGACGCCAAAAGCCATGGCGCTGACCGTGATCAGCGTGCGCCGGCGCTGCCGCCAGATGTTGCGCCAGGCCAGCTTGAGCAACATCGGCATGGCACCCGCCTCACCTGCGGCCAGGTCAATCCGCGCGATTCAGCGCTTGAGCGCCTGCAGCGTGAAGGTCGCGTCCGGCAGTTCGATGTCGAACTTGAGGTCGCCGTAGCTGATCTCGGTGAACTCGTCGGGCTTGTCGGCCGGCACCAGCTTCATGTGGGTCGGCAGCGTGCGGCCGCCCAGGGTCTTGATGTCGTCGTACAGCATGGTCCGCACCAGCGCACCCTTCTCGTCGAAGTAGGCGATCTGCTCGGGCAGCCGATCGCTGCCGCGCACCTTGGCCACCACCTTGCCCCAGACCACCGCCGCATTGGGCTTGGGGATGCACTCGATCACGTACTGCTGCTGCGGGTTGTCCTTGGGCCGCGCCGCCACGGTGCAGCTGAAATCGTCGACAAAGCGCGACTCCTTGACCAGGTCGTCGTTGGTGAAGTGGCTGCCCATCCACGAGCCCGACATCATCGACGCCGGTACCTTGATGGTGCGATCGACCTTGGGCAGATAGTTCCAGATATCCTGGTCGACCTTGAGCGTGGCGGTACCCTTTTCCTTGGCCGGCGCCTCGATCACGATCAGCGTCTTGTCGGTGCCCTTGGACCAGCTCTTGAGCGTGAGCTGCCGGTCCCAGCGCGCGGTCTTGACGTGCATGGTGACGGTGCCGGCGCTCGAGCGGCCGCGCATCAGGTCGTCGGTGCGGTTGAGCAGCTCCTCGACTGTTGGCTCGGCCGCCGGCACTGCTGTCGCGAGAATGGCAGCGAAGAAAAAAGTGTTCATGGCGGCTCCTGGCGAATACTGTTTGCAGACAAAATACCCAGGCATTGTGCCACGGCTGGTGTCTCACATGAATCGCGAACTCGGTGAGAGGGAGCGTCAATGGCGAGCGTGAAGCGACCCTACGGCCCGTGGAGTTGCGCCATGCTGGCGTCGCTGCGACGCCGTCACTTGCTCAAGGTCGACGCCTTTGTGCACTGGTTGGCCGAGCGCGGTATCGAGGTCGACCGCACGCTGATCTCGCACTGGATCGCCGGTCGCTCGCATTTGCCGGCCGATCTGCTGCCGCTGCTGGCCGAGTTCACTGGCCACGCCGAGCTGGTGTTCGACGAGTACGTGCATCCGGTCGCCTGCGAGCTGGTGCACGTGCCGCGCGGTACCACCGGCGACCATGAGCTGACCGAGCTGATGCTCGCCCTGGGCGCGGCGTTCGGCCACCTGCAGCAGCACATCGTCGAGGCGCGCGCGCCGTCATCGCCAGGCGGCGCCGAGATAACGAGCGAGGAGCGGCTCGATCTGCTCGAGCATCTGGAGACGCTGATCCATCAACTGATCGATCTCAAGGCGCAGCTCGCCAGCGAGCCGGTGCGCCGAGCCAGGGGAGTCTGATGGCCAAGCAGCATGCCCGTGATGTGGCCCGCGATCTGTTGCAGTTCATCGCGCGCAGCCCGACCGCGGCTCACGCCGTGGCCGCCGCCGTGGCGCGCCTGGAGGCGGCTGGTTTTCGCCCGCTCGACGAGGGTGACGCCTGGCAGCTCACGCCTGGCGACGCCTGCTACGTGGTGCGCAATCACCACGCGCTGGTCGCCTTCCGGGTCGGCCGCGGCGATCCGGCCAGCGCTGGCTTCCGGCTGGTCGGCGCCCACACCGACGCGCCCGGCCTGCGGCTCAAGCCCAACCCGGCCTATCTCAACCAGGGCTACCTGCAGCTGGGCGTCGAGGTGTACGGCGGCCCGCTGCTGGCGACCTGGGTCGACCGCGACCTGACCATCGCCGGCAAGCTGTTCGTGCGCGAGCCCAAGGGACCGCCGCGGCCGGTGCTGGTGCAGAGCGATCGGCCGCTCTGCCGCATCCCGCTGCTGGCGATCCACTTTCAGCGCGAGGTCAACGAGCAGGGGCTCAAGTTCGACAAGCAAAAGCACCTGCCGCCGATCGTCGGTGTGGGTGGCGAACGCGAACTCAAGTTCGACCGCCTGCTCAAGCTGCTCGCCGATGGCGCCAACGTCGACGTCAAGCAGGTGGTCGCCAGCGACCTGGAGATCGTGGACAGCCAGCCGCCCGCGCTGGGCGGGCTGGACGACAACCTGATCTTCGCGCCGCGCATCGACAACCTGGCCGGCTCGCACGCCGCGCTCGAGGCGCTGATCGGCCAGCGCAAGCCGGGCCAGGCGAGCAGCGTGGTCGCGCTGTTCGACAGCGAGGAGGTCGGTTCGCAGACGGTGGGCGGGGCCGGCTCGTTCTTCGTCGACGGCGTGCTCGAGCGGCTGGTGACGCTGGCCGGCGGCAGCCGCGAGGGCTACCTGCGCGCGCTGGCGCACTCGTTTCAGATCTCGGTCGACGCCGCGCACGCAGTACATCCAAACTTTTCCGAGTTTCATGACGCCAACCACAAGGTGGCGCTCAACCGCGGGCCGGTGCTCAAGGTCAACGCGCAGCAGCGCTATGCGACCAGCCCGGAGACCGCGCACTGGTTCGAGTACTGCTGCCAGCGCGCCAAGGTGCCGGTGCAGCGCTACATCCACCGCACCGACCTGATGGCGGGCACCACCATCGGGCCGATCAGCGCGACCCGGCTCGGTGTGCCGACCGTCGACGTGGGCAGCCCGATCCTGGCCATGCACTCGATCCGCGAGACCGGCGGTGCACTCGATCAGGAGCTGATGATCAAGGCGCTTGGCCAGCATTTCGTTTCCTAGGGCGGCCTTGCAGCCGCCCCTCGCCGAGGGTGAACCTCGGCGAGCCTCCCCACCCGGCCCGCGCTGCGCGCGCATGCGGTGAAAGCGCGGCAGACTTTCGTGTCGCCTGAGTGTCCGCATCGATCAGCTCGCTCTACAGCAGCCGCCCCGGGGCGTGGCGAGGCGAGCGGAGGCAAGCCCGAAGCCGACCTCAAGATTCAAGTAGGACGGGTGAATGCGCGAGGCGAAGGCAGTACCCGTCAGGAGGTGTGCGCCCCGGGCGAGAGGGCCTTCTCGGCTGAGGGGCGCCGCCGCCGAGCCATGCCCCGGGGCGGCTGCGATTGTTCGCCCCGCGCTCAAAACCCACGCTTCTTGCGCACCTCGACCAGCAACTCCGGCGTCATGTAGGTGGTGACGACGTCGCGCGGCGTGCCGCGGTACTTGACCACGTTCTTCTGCACCTCGGACAGCGGCCAGTCGAAGCTCTTGACCAGCGCGATGCAGGGCGCGTTGTCGGCGAAGATCACGGCCCAGATCTTGGTGTACTTTTGCTCCTCGAGCGCCCAGCGCTCGAACGCCAGCATGGCCGCCTGCGCCAGCCCCCGCTGGCGCAAGCTGGACTCGGGAATGGCGATGTCGAACTCGCGCGCGCGGTAGCGGACGAAGCCGCGGAAGTAGAGCAGGAAAAAACCGACCGGCGTGCCGTCGGTCAGGTCGATCATCAGGATCTCGACGTTTTTACCCAGCACCGCGCGCTTGATCTCGAACCGGTTGGGCGGCTCGGCGTACTCGAGTTGCTGGAACACGTCGGGCAGCGCGCACCAGCGTTCGAGCAGATCGTAGTCCGGTTCGGCCGCCGGCCGTAGCCGCACCTCGGGAAATGTCGTCTTGCGGGTCGTCATGCGCCGACTCTACCACCAACTTGGTTTCACTCGAGTCCCTGGCTGCGCTACATATACAAACATGAAGAACCTGCACTTGCTGGTACCGTTGCTCCTGGGCGTCGCCAGTGCGCCCGCCTGCACCAATCCTGCACCCGGCAGCGACGCCAGCGGCTCGCTCGATGCTGGCGCCAGCGACGGCGCCACCGGCTGGGATCACAACGTGGGCGGCGACGTCCATTTTCCGCCGCACGACGCCGGCCCTGGCTGCAGCGACGTGCCCACGACTGGCAGCTGCAGCGACGCGGGCGTGCTCAGCTGGTGCGAGGACAATGCGGTGCGCAGCGCCGACTGCACGGCGCTTGATTTGAGCTGCGGCGAGAAACCGAGCCTGGGCGGCTACTGGTGCCTGGCCGGCCCGAACCAGAGCTGCCGCTACTGGCCGTGCAGCGACCCGCTGTTCTGCGCCAACTCCTGGATCTGCACCGGCTGGCCCGACGCTGGTGCGGAGGACCGCAGCGCTCTCGACGCCGGCAGCGAAGACCACGCGTGACCGCCCGCCATCTGCTGGTCGGCAATCCGGGTGCCCAGTCGGGTACTGCTGCCCTGCGCATCGAGGGTGCGCTCGAGCAGATGCGCAATCGCGGCTGGTCGGTCGAGCTGCTCACCACCGAGGGCGGTGGACGCACGCCCGCTCTGGTCGCGCAGGCGATCGCCGCGCAGCGGCCCGAGGTGGTGATCTGCCTGGGCGGCGACGGCACCTTCGCCGAGGTGGCCAAAGGCATCCTGGCGACGACGCCGCGGGTGCCGCTCGGCCTGCTGCCAGCCGGCACCGCCAACGACCAGGGGCGCTCGTTTGGCATCTCGGCCAGTCCGGCCGACCTGGCGCGCAATCTTGACGTGGTCGCCGCGCGCCACCTGACCTGGCTCGACGTGGGCCAGCTCGGTCGGCTCGACCGCCGCGGCCGCATCGACGCCAGCAATCAAGTCTTTCACTCGGTTGGCTTTGGCCTGCAACCCGAGATCCTGGCCGAGCGCAATCGCGACCGTGCTGCGGTGTCCGGGATCCCGCTCCTCGGTGAACTGTACGTCGACGAAGCGGTCTACTTCGGTGCTGCGCTCAAACGCACCGTGGCGTCGTGGTTCGAGCCGACCAAGTTCGACGCCGCGGTGGTGATCGATGGCCGACACCGGCGCTTCGAGCGATTGACCGACGTCATCATCAACGCCACGCCCTGCTATGGCGGCAGCTGGGTTTTCGATCGCACCGCCGAGGTCGACGACGGCAAATTCGAGCTGGTGCCGGTGACCGGCCGCCGCGACTTTCTGGCCAAGGCGATCCAGCACGCGGTGGACGGCCCGATCGCGGCCGACGACCTGGCCGCGCTCGGCTTCGAGCCGAGCACGATCCTGAGCGGCAGCGAGTTCGAGCTGACCTTCAAGCGGCTCGCCGCTGCCGGTGTCGCCAGCCAGGTCGACGGCGAAGAGTGGCTGGCGGGCGCGCACTTCAGGCTGTCGGTGCTCAAGCGCGAGCTGCCGATCATCACGCCCGCGGACTTCGTGCCGCCGTGGAGAGCGGGCGCCGCGCGTTAGAACGAGGCGAGCAACTCTTCCTTCTTTTTCTCGTACTGCTCCTCGGTCAGCAGCCCCGACTTGAACGCGTCCTTCAGCTGCGCGAGCTTGTCCTTGAGCGTCGCGTTGTCCTTGTGCTGCGCTTCCTTCTCGGCGCGCTTCTCCTGGTAGATGCGCTTGAACATCTGCTTCAGCTCGGCCGGGTCGGCACCGCGGCCATTGCGAAAGTAGTGGTCCGCCACCTCGGCCAGCGCAAAGGTCAACGCATACGCCATCGAGATCGAGACCACCCAGCCGGCAAACGGCACGAACTTGGCCGCCGCCATGATCGCATTTTGCGCCAGCAGGCTGGCGCCAAACGTGGTCAGGATCTCGACCGCCGCGCGGCGATCGATCTTGAAACCGCGCACGCGCGCGATCGCCTGCACCATCAGGATCTGGATCGGCGACACCAGCGCCACGTCGATCAGCGGCAATGGCTGGATCGCTACCGCGGCCGCAGCCGCGGCGCCAACTTTCTTGACCTCGGTCACCGCCTGGTCCTTCTCCTCGTCGCTGGCGTTGGCGTAGTCGCCCTCGACCACGCGCTTCAGGGTGTCGATGTATCTGGCCATAGGTTCGTCCTTTCGTCGCTGGCCGCACTATCGCACGCGGCGCGAAAAGGGTATATCCGGGCCCCATGCATCCTCGTTCGCACGATCTGATTTCGTGGAGCGGCCGGCTGCTGCTCGCCGCCATCGTCATCGCCAGCACCGGCTGCCTCCGCCAGCTCGTCGTCAACAGCGCGGCCGACGCGCTGGCCGGTGGCGGACTGGGCGGTAGCCTGTTTGCCGGCGACGACGATCCCGAGCTGGTGGCCGAGGCGCTGCCGTTCGGGCTCAAGGTGATGGAGGCGTTGCACCAGGAGACGCCCGAGCACCGCGGGCTGTGCGTGGCGCTGGCCGCCGGCTTTACCCAGTACGCCCAGGGCTTCGTGGCGCCGCGCGCGGCCGAGGCCGAGCTCAAGCAAGCCAATGCGATCGAGCTGCGCGCCAAGAAGCTGCATCTGCGCGGCCACCGCTACGGCTTGCAGGCGCTCGAGGCGCGCCATCCAGGTTTTGCCAAGAAGTGGGAGTCCGATCCGGTCGCAGCGGCGGCAGTGCTGCGCAAGGACGAGGTCGACGCCATCTACTGGACCGGCGCCCCGCTGCTGGCCGCGATCGCCATCTCGGCCAACGACATGCGGCTGGTGGCCGAGCTACCCAAGGCCGAGGCGCTGCTGAAGCGCGCGCTCGAGCTGGACCCGGACTGGAACGAGGGCGCGCTGCACGAGCTTTTCATCAGCTACGAGGGTCGCTCCGAGACGCTGGGCGGCTCGCCGCAGCGGGCGCGCGAGCACTTCGAAAAGGCGCGCCAGCTGACCCAGGGCAAGAAGGCGTCGGTCTACGTGGCGCTCTGCGAGGCGGTCGCGGTCAAGGCGCAGGATCGGCCGCTGTTCGACCAGCTGGTTGCCCAGGCGCTGGCGATCGACCCCGACGCCGAGCCGCGCTATCGCCTGGTCAACCTGATCGCGCAGGAGCGCGCGCGCTGGCTGCGCGACCACGTCGACGGGCTGATCCTGTGACTTGAATGGGCCACGGCAAGCGCGCGTCCATTCATAGTGGATGTGATCGGGGCAAACGCGCTAACGTGCGGGACACCTGCACCGCCCATTGGATCGATGACATGAAGCGCTTGCGACCTGCGGTGACGACGACATTGCTGCTGGCCGCGCTGCTGCTCGCGGTCGCGGCCCGCGCCGGCCAGGTGGTCAAGATCGGTACCGTGGCGCCGCGCGGCTCGGCCTGGGCCAAGGCCATGGATGAGATGGCCGCGGCGTTCAGGCGGGTCAGCAACGGCGAGGTCGAGCTGCGCACCTACCCGGGCACGGTCGGCGACGAGCCCACCATCCTGCGCAAGATCCGGGTCAACCAGCTGCAGGGCGCGGTGCTCACCTCGACCGGACTGTCGCTGATCTCGCCGGCGCCGATGGCGCTGCAGCTGCCCATGCTGTTCGACACTTTTGCCGAGCTGGACACGGTGCGTACCTCGCTCGAGCCCGAGCTGGAGCAAAAACTCGCCGACGCCGGATTCGTGGTGCTGGCCTGGGGCGACGCCGGCTGGTTGCAGTTCTTCAGCAAGCGCGCCGCACAGACGCCCAGCGACTACAAGAACACCAAGCTTTGGATGTGGGCCAACGACCCAAGCGCGGTCGAAGTGTTCCAGCAGATCGGCTTCCGGCCGGTGGTGCTGTCATCGGTCGACATGATCCCGTCGTTGCAGACCGGCATGATCGAGGCGGTGCCGGCGACGCCGATGGTCGCGCTGTCGGTGCAGGCCTACCGCCAGGCGCCACACATGCTCGAGCTCAACTGGGCGCCGGTGATCGGCGCCATCGTGGTCTCGAAGAAGGCGTGGGACGAGATCCCCGAAAACTACCGGCCGCAGCTCAAGGCCGTCTGCGCCGAGATCGGCGCTCGCCTGCGCAGCGAGGTACGGGCGCAGACCGCCGATGCCGTGGCCGCCATGGTCAAGAACGGTCTGGTCGTGCACCAACTCGACCCGGCGCAGCGTGAGCTGTGGCGGACCGAGGCGCTGCGGGCGCAGAAACTGGTGCGCGGCAAGGCCATTGACGACGCGCTGATCGATCGCGTCATCCAGCTGCGCGACGCGGCGCGCAGCTCGACGAGCAAGCCTGCTCCATGACCGACGCCAACGGCTCACCGACGTTGCAGCCGAAGCCGACGACGCCACCCCAGGCGTCGGGCTACTCACCGTTTGCGGTGCAAGCGACCATCCGCACCATGCGCGCCACCGGCTCGCTGATGGCGACCGGCGAGCGCTGGTTCTCGATCGTGGTGCTGCTGCTGATGACCCTGCTGCCCACGGTCGAGAGCGTGATCCGGCGCGTCTTCAGCACCGGCGTGCCGGACTCGATCGTGCTGACCCAGCACCTGACGCTGTGGATCGGGTTCCTCGGCGCCCTGCTCGCCTCGGGCTCGGGCAAGCACCTGGCACTGGCGACGGGCGAGTTCTTGGCCGCCGGCCGCTGGCGCAACGCCTCGCAGATCTACGTCGGTGCGCTGAGCACCGGGGTCTGCATCCTGCTCGCCTACGCAGCCTCGATGCTGGTCCGAGCCGACGCATCGGGGTCTGGCAACGCCTTTGCGCACGGGCTGCCCGAGTGGTGGTTCGAGCTGATCATGCCGGTCACGCTGGTGCTGATGGCGCTGCGCTTTGCCTGGCGCGCCTCGCGCACCTGGACCGGCCGCAGCGTCGCGCTGGTCGCGGGTGGCGGCTTGTGCTTGCTGGCGCTGCTGGGCGACCACGCCAGCCTGGTGGTCTGGCCGGGCGCGATCGCGCTGGTGCTGGGGTTGCTACTCGGCGCACCGCTGTTCGTGGCGATGGCCGGACTGGCCATGCTGCTGTTCTTTGCCGACGGCGTCAGCATCGCGGCGGTGCCGGCCGAGACCTACCGGCTGGTGACGTCGCCGTCGCTGCCCGCGATCCCGCTGCTGACCGCGGCTGGGTACGTGCTGGCCGAGGGCGGTGCCTCGCAGCGGCTGGCGCGGCTGGCGCGCGCGACCATCGGCTGGGCGCCGGGCGGCATCGCGCTGATGGTGGTGGTCGTGTGCGCCGGCTTCACCGCGTTCACCGGCGGCTCGGGCGTCACCATCCTGGCCGTGGGCGGCATCATGCTGCCCATGCTGCTGACCGAGAAGTACCCCAAGGGCTTCAGTTTCGGCCTGGTCACCTGCGCTGGCTCGCTCGGCCTGCTGTTCCCGCCCAGCCTGCCGGTCATCCTGTACGCGGTGGTGGCCAAGGCGAGTGTGCAGGATCTCTACCTGGCCGGGTTGCTGCCGGGCATCGTGCTGCTGCTGGCGGTCGGCGTCTACGCGGTGGTGGTCGGGCTGCGCGGCAGCGCCAGGCGCCAGGCCTTTGACGGCCGCGAATTTGGACGCGCGCTGTGGACCGCCAAGTGGGAGCTGCTGATCCCGGGCATCGTGGTCTTCTCGATCATCACCGGCTTTGCCACCATCGTCGAGTCGGCGGCACTGGCACTGGTCGCCTCGATCATCTCGCAGAGCTTCGTGTTCCGTGACCTGCACTGGCGCGAACAGTTGCCCGGCACGCTGCAGCGCGCGATCACGCTGGTCGGCGCCGTGCTGGTCCTGCTCGGCGTCGCCATGGGATTGACCAGCTACCTGGTCGACGCCCAGATCCCGGACGCGTTGATGGCCTGGACCACGGACCACATCCGCTCCCAGGTGGTGTTTCTGCTGCTGCTCAACCTGGTGCTGCTGGTGCTGGGCAGCGTGCTCGAGATTTACTCGGCCATCATCATCCTGGCGCCGCTGCTGGCGCCGATGGCGCTGGCCTACAGCATCGACCCACTGCACCTGGGCATCGTGTTCCTGCTCAACCTCGAGATTGGCTTCTTGCTGCCGCCGATGGGGTTGAATCTGATCCTGTCGTCGACGCGCTTCAACCAGCCGCTGGCGCGACTGTACAAGGTGACGCTGCCATTCTTGCTGGTGGGCATCGCCGTGTTGTTGCTGGTGACCTATGCGCCGGCGCTGACCACCGGCGTCCTCAACTGGGTCAAGCCGGCGACCGCTGCGCAGCAGATGGAGACGCCAGGTCCGGCCGAACCCTGATCACTTTTTGCGACGGCGCACCGGTGCGCGCCGTTTCGATCGCAACGCGGGTCTGTTTTCGACCTCGGCGGCCGGCCGGCCGACCACCGAGCGCGCCGGTTTGGCCACGCGAAAGATCATCACGCAGAACGACTGCGGGATCTCGCTCCGCATGATCTCGCGGATCACCATGTCGCGCTGGGGCTGAAACGGGAACAGGTCGTAGGCCACCAGCTGCTCGTCGAAATACGCGGTCAGCCCGAGGTAGCCGCCGCCCGCGAGCGCAGCGATCCAGCTGAGCGATTTTTCTTCGGCGTGACTCTGCTCGGCCACCACCGTAAACAGGTCGCATTTCTTGAGCGCGCCGATCGCCGCCTCGACGTGCGGCCGGTCGAAGTGCTGGGCGTTGAAGGCGCGGATGTCGCAGCAGGCGTGGTTGCGGGTGTTGAGCTCGCCAGCAAAGATGTTGACGTGGGCGTCCTGGTCGAGGGCGTACTTGGGCTGCGTGGCCTGGGTCTTCTCGATCACCAGCAGGTCCGAGCGGTAGTAGTTCTCCCAGAAACCATCCTCGTAATAGTGGTTGAACTCGTGGTGCCGCTCGACGATGTCGAACTGCAGGTCCTGCTGCACCGCGCGAAAGGTCTCCAGCGCCAGCGGGTGCACGCAGCAGTGGCCGCGGCCGCCCGGCTTGAGCCAGGCCAGGCCACGCGACAAAAACAGGTCGAAGCACTCGCGGGTCGACATCGGGTCGGTGAATAGCGCGTCGAAGCGATTTTGCGGCGCGCCGGTCTGCGGCTCCATCAGGTCGCGGTGCTCGACCTGGATCGGCAGTTTCCAGGCCCGGGCGATGCGCTGCAAGAACGGCAGCAGCACCATGTCGTCGATGTCGTAGACCGTCACCCGGTGGCCCAGCATGGCGAGCGGGATGCTCAGCAGATCGTCGTCGCCCACACAGAGCACGCGCTGGCGGCCGGGACCGAGCATGAGCGCACGCCGCACCACGGTCTCGGGCAACGCCGGCGTCTGGCCAAATCCCTTGACGAACACCTTGCGCATCGCGTGCGCGCGCCGGGTCGCCGTGTACAGCTGGTCGAACAGCTTACCGGTCTGGCCGGCCGGGCGCTGCCAGCGCCAGTGAAAGCTGATCTCGTCGAGCCGCTGCTCGAGCACCGGGTCGTCGAGGTCGGGTTTGTCCGCGATCAGCTTGCGCCGCCACAGCAGGTCGAGCCGCGGATCGTCGGCGCGCTCGTCCTCCAGACCGAACAGCAGGCCGAGCAGCAGATCGCGGTCCTCGGGATCGACCTTGTGCTTGCCAAAGGCGCCGATGCTGGCGAGCAGGCTCGGTCGGTTGCGCAGCCCGAGAGTGAGATGAACACCGTCGGAAAATGTGAGCATCGCTAGCGCCGCCGGAAGAGGTTGAACTCCTGCGTCAGGTCCTCGGCCAGCCGATCGAATGCCGACGGGCCGAACAGGTACTGGTACTCCTCGCCGTGCGCCCGCGCCCACGCCTGCAGGTAGCGCTTGAGGTCGGCGGTCTCGGGCCGCTTCTCGTCCTCGAGCGCCAGCGGCGGCTCCTCGGCGCTGGCCTCGGGCGGCGGCGGCAGATCGGTCGACCACTCGGGAGTCTCGGTCGCCTCGATGTAGTTGGCCTTGCACCAGTCGAGGATGAACTGGTGCACCAGCACGTCGCGGAACGCGAACCAGCGCTTGCGCTCGTCCGGGTGCTGGGCAATGCAGTCCTTGAAGCGGCGAAAGGCGCCCTTGCCGACGATGGCGTCGGACAATCGCTCGGCCAGCGCCGGAAACGGCACGCTGGCGATAAAGCGCTCCATGATGCGGTACTGCTCGCGGCTCGGGATCGGCTCGACCTGCAGGTAGCGCTCGGGGTGCACGCGCACGTCGCCGCCACGCTCACCTTCGTCGTCACCGATGATGGTGAGCACCTCGCCGTTCTCGCGGTCGAGAAAGCTGCGCACCTCGGGCGAGTGATTTTCGAAGGCCGCCTCGAGCCCGGCCCAGTCCAATGCAATGATCGCCATCAGCCCCGTCCCACTAAACGAATCTGGCCGAATAACACGGACGCGCCACCTCTCGCAAGCTGCGCAGTGGCAGCGCGTCCCGGATCGTGCCATCTGTTACCTGCACAGCAGCGGAGCGCAGCATGGGCGAACAACGGCGGTTCTATCCGATCATCGGCGGCGAGCAGGTGCCCGGTCGCACCCGGCCCGTCCTCAGTCCGTTTGACGGTCGCACCGTGGGCGAGGTCGATCGCGCCAGCAGCGACCAGGTCGGCCAGGCCATCGACGCCGCGGTCAAGGCCGCACCGGTCATGCGCGCGCTGCCAGCGCACGAACGGGCGAGCAAGTTACGGCGCATGGCCGACCTGCTGAAAGAGCGCGGCGACCGGCTGGCCGACCTGCTGTGCGACGAGGCGGGCAAGCCGATGCAGTATGCGCGCGCCGAGGTGGCGCGCTGCCAGCAGACCTTTGCCATGGCGGCCGAGGAGGCGGTCCGGCTGGTCGACGAGAACATCGCGCTCGACGCGGTGCCGGCCGGCAGCGGCCGCTTTGGCATCGTGCGCAAATTCCCGGTCGGCCCGATCGCCGCCATCTCGCCGTTCAACTTTCCGCTCAACCTGTCGGCGCACAAGGTGGCGCCCGCGCTGGCCGCCGGTTGCAGCGTGGTGCTCAAGCCCGCATCGCAGACCTCGATGACGCCCTGCCTGCTGGGCGAGATCGGGCTCGATGCCGGCTGGCCGGCCGGTGCTTTCAACGTAGTGCCGGCCGACCGCAGCGCCGCCGATCAGTTGATCGGCGATCGGCAGCTCAAGCTGATCACGTTTACCGGCAGCCCCGAGGTGGGCTGGGACCTCAAGGCGCGCGCCGGCCAGAAGCGGGTGGTGCTGGAACTGGGCGGCAATGCCGCGGCCATCGTCCACAGCGACGCCGACCTGGTGTGGGCGGTCGGCCGCATCGCGACCGGCGCCTTTGCCTATGCCGGCCAGATCTGCATCAGTGTGCAGCGCATCCTGCTGCACGCGCCGATCTACGAGGCGTTCGTGGCGCGCTTTCTCGAGGAGATCAAGCAACGCGTGCCGTATGGCGACCCGCGCGACGACAAGGTGGTGGTCGGCCCGATGATCGACAGCGCCAACGTCGACCGCCTGCTCGACTGGATCGAGCAGGCACGTCAGGGCGGCGCGCGTGTGCTGTGTGGCGGCGGCCGCAGTGGAAACATCGTCACTCCGTCCGTGCTCGAAAAGGTCCCGCGCGGCTGCCGCCTCGGCTGCGACGAGGCGTTTGGCCCGGTGGTCGCGATCGAAAGCTACCGCGACTGGAGCGAGGCGATCCGCAAGGCCAACGACACCCGCTACGGCTTGCAGGCCGGCGTCTTCACCAATGACCTGGCCGGCCTGTGGCGCTGTTACGAGGAGATCGAGGTCGGCGGCGTCATCCACAACGACGCGCCGACCTTTCGCGTCGACCAGATGCCATACGGCGGCGTGCGCGATTCGGGGCTCGGCCGCGAGGGGGTGCGCTATGCGATCGAGGACATGACCGAGCGCAAGCTGCTGGCGCTCTATCCGCGCTCATGAAGTCGCTGTCGCCGCCGCTGCTTGCGTTGTTCATCGGCATCGCCGCGGCCCTGGTCTATGCCGGCTGGCAGGTCGAGGCGCGGCGCTCGGGTGCGGTCAGCGCGGGCAACGACGCCGGTCCCGGCGAGCGCGCTGCTGCCCTCGGCCACAACCGCGCGCAGTACGCGATCGCTCCCGCCTGGCTCGAAGGCTGCGCCGGCGACGACGATTGCGTGCGCATCGACGCCGACTGCTGCGGTCTGGCCGGCGGCGGCCGCTGCGCCTTCGTGCCGCGACGCCACGTGGTCGAGCAAGCACAGGCGCGCGTGGCCGGCTGCCGCGACGTGGTCTGCCCGTCCGTCGTCAGCCAGGACCCGACCTGCCACGGACACGCCGTCTGTCAGCAGGGCCGCTGCACGCTGGTCGATGCGACCGACGCGGCACAGTTTGGCATCGGGATAAAACCCATCGAATAGAACAGCCGTTCCGCAACCAAATCCTTCCCGGCGGGGGGCCGGAGCAATGCTTTTGGTGGTCCCCTTCAAGGGACCGACAGAAGCGTTGCGCAGATCAGCGGGGCCCCGCCGAAAATTGACTCAACAAATAGCCGCGGCGTTCACGGCGCCGGCTTCTGCGCGATGCGGACGACCAGAGCGCGATGGTCGGAGACATCGGTGGCAACCACACGCGCCTCGACCTGCCACAGGTCGGCCGAGTAGACGATGTGGTCCAGCCGCAGCATCGGCGCTGCTGCGGGATAGGTCGGCCCGGCGTCGAGCCCGGCAAACGCGCCCACGATCGAGATCGGCGTCAACGTCGTCTCGTCGAACGGTGCATTGAGATCGCCCAGCAAGATGGTCGCCGGCCGGCCGCCCAGCGTCTCGGCCACGGTGCGCGCCTGCTGCCGGCGCAACTCGCTGGCCTGCGCACCGTCGAGCAGCGACGCCAGGTGGGTGACGCCGATCAACCAGTGGCCGCCGTCGACGTCGACCTGGGCCAGCAGCAACGCGCGCGGCTCGGCGCCCGGCGCGCCCGCCAGCGGCACCGTGCGCACGTGCTGCAGCGGCGACCGCGACAGCAGCGCCACGCCATAGGCGCCGCCATCGAACGCCATGGCCCGGCCAAAAGCCGCATGCAGTTTGAGCCGCTGCGCCAGCTCGGCCAGCAGATCGCGGCCGTTGCTGCGCCTGGTCCCGACATCGACCTCCTGCAATCCGATCACGTCGACGTCGAGCGCGGCGATCGCCTTGGCCAGTGCGTCCAGGCCGCGCTTGCCAGCCATGATGTTGAGCGTGGCCACCCGGATGCGCGGGGTCTGCTCGGTCGCCTGCTGCACGGCCCGTGCATCCGGCGCGGCGCCGGTCGTGTGCAGGTCGCCGGGAGCGATCGTTTTCGGCGCGGCGGGCGCGGTTGCCGTCGGGCCGATGCCGGCCGCTCGATCGCTGGCACAACCGGCAGCGGCGATCGCAAGCCATGCCAGCAGCAACCACGCAACCCGTTCACGACCGCGCTGCGGTCGTGTTAAGAGGGAGCGGAATGTTCGCAATCGACGAGGACTCAACATGGTGACTCGAGAGGATATCGAAAAACTGTTCGCGCGGCAGCTGCAGCAGATCAACAGCGCCGATCTTCGGCAACGGGTGGTCGCGGCCTGGGTCGAGGGCTGCCGGCTCGGCAGCAAGGAGAGCGTCGACCAGCTGCTGGCCATGCCGTTCACGCTGCTGACCGACTGCCGGGGCGTCAACTTCGTCGAGCACACCCAGGCGGTGACCGACGGCGCGCTGGCGCTCGGTCGTGCCCAGCAGCAGTGCTACCGCACGCTGCCCTACCCGATCGATTTCGATCGGCTGGTGGCGGGTGCACTGCTGCACGACCTGGGCAAATTGCTCGAGATCGGCCGCGACCCGGGCGGCAAGTGGGTCAAGACCCGCAACGGCAAATGCATGCGCCACCCGATCTCGGGCGCGGTGCTGGCGGCCAAGCTCGGCTTCGATGACGAGCTGCTCAACGTCATCGCCTGCCACGCCAAGGAGGGCGAGGGCCGGCCGCAGGTGGTCGAGACCGTGCTGATCAAGCAGGCCGACTTTGCCACCTTCGATCCGCTGGTGATGCAGGAGAAGGGTTCACTGATCGTCTGATCAGTCGCCAGCCATCGCCCCGAACAGCAGGTCGCTGCCGAGCGTGCCCACCAGCGCGATCGGGCCGCCAGCGAGCGCGAGCCCGATGCCGGCGATCAGTAGCGTGGTGTTCGCTGGCAATCCGGCGAGGGCGGGATTGGTTTGCCGCTCGGAGAGGACCGTCAGCGAGGCGACGATCAGGGCGCTGCCAGCGGCGCCAACCAGCAAGCCAGGGAGACCGCCGACCAGCGGCACCCAGAACGGCCGGCCGGCCATGGCAGCACCGATCGCAGTGCCGGCCATGGCAGCGAGTGGCGCCAGCGGACCAGCGATGACCGAGGCGATAACGGCCGGGACGCCGAAGTAGACAGCGGCAAGAATGACCAGGATGACGCCGCCGCAACCACTCGTGCGACCAGCCTCCTCCAGCGTCAACAGCAACATGGTGGTGGCCGCGATCCCGACCGCGTCTGGCAGGCCGCCGCATACGGTGCAACCGACGCAGCCGCCCACGATCGGTCCGAGCGGCGAGGTCGTGACCTTGGCTCCGGCAACCGGTCCACTGGCCGGTGCAGTCGCGGCAGCGCTCTCCGGCACGTGCTCGGTCGTCCCAGTCGGCGCGGCCGGCTCTGGAGTCTTGTTCTCGAAGCCAAACTCGGCCGGCGCCGGTTGCGACTCGGGCGGCGGCTCGAGCGCGACCGGCGGAGGTGGCACCGCATCGCTCGTCTGCGCTGCGGCCTGGCGCGGCGCGAACGCCAGCGCCAGTGCAAGCCCGATCCAGATCCACCTCGTCACGGTCCCTCCTTGCGGCGCGCGTCGACGACAGCGGCCGCCTGCTCAGATGTACCATGCAGCGCCGATCCATTCCACGTAGTCGACTTTCACTGAGCGTGCGCATCCGCTAGGCTCGATGCGTCGAACCTGCGATGGAGGCAGCAATGCGTATCTGGTCGATCGTGCTCCTGGCGCTGGCCTGCGGCTGCGGCCCCATGGGCAACACGCTCGGTCTGCAGGGCACCTACAAGGGCGACATCACGGTCAGTGGCAGCGGCAAGGTCACCAGTTATCCGCTCAACCTGACCACGGTGGTGCGCGACGTCTCGGTCAGCAATCGCGAGGCAGCGACGGTGACGGTCGAGGCGGGCTACGAGTACGACGGCGTGCTGACCGGCACCACCTGCAGCCTGCCGCTCAAGGTCGACGGCGAGGCGCTGGAGCTGGCCGAGACCACCATCTGCAGCAAGCACAGCAAGACCGACGTCACGCTCAACAGCACGACCACGGTCACGGTCAGCGACGAGAGCAGCACGGTCAGCGCGGCCGAGGTGAGCAAGAGCGGCGACACCTCGATCAAGGTGCACATCGTGCTCGAGCGCACCACGGTGAACACCGAGGACGATGTCAAGACCGACGACAGCGAGCTCGACCTGACGATGGACTTCGAGGGTCAGCGGATCGCCGGCGAATAGCCGGCGCGGTGGACCGGGTGGCTACTCCTCGACTTCTTCCTCAAGGTCGTCGACGGTGGCGACCGGCGCCGCGCCCTCGGCTTTGCTCTCAGCGGCGACCATCGCGCGGTCGAGCAGGTCGATCGCCTTCTGCTTGTCGCCGGACATGAAGCCGAGCAGCCACTCGCCCTTGATCGTGGCCTCCAGGCTCTCGCCGAACTCCTTGCGGTAGGCGTCCAGCACGCCCTGCACGTTGTCGCCGTTGAGCTTCTCGAGGCCGGCGAACAGCGCCTGGCGGTCGGTGCCGGCGCCCGCCATGGCCTTGTGCAGCGCCGTCGCATCGGCGGTCCCGTGGTCGCCGCGCAGCAACGCCTCGGCCTGCTTGAGGTCGTCGCCCTGGAGCCGCGCTCGCAGATCCTGCTCGAGCCGCCGGCCGGTCATCGTCTGATACTCCTGCGCCACTTCCTTGATCTGGGCCGGGGTCAGACCGTCGAGCGTCTGGTAGAGCGCGCCCTTGCTGGCGTAGATGCGCTCGAGCGAGCGGTCGAGATCGCGCGCGGCGGTGCGGGTCTGGGCCGGGGTCAGCGCGCCCGGCGCGGTCTCGGTCGCCGGGTGGGCGGCCACTGCGGCGCGGTCGAGCAGGTCGATCGCCTTGTCCCCGTTGGCCTGGCTCATGCCGTTGTTGCGCTTGGCCTTGATCGCGGACTCGAGGCTCTGCTTGTACTCGCGCTGGTAGGCGTCCATCGCCTGCTGCGCGTTGCTGCTGTCGAGCTTGCCCAGCGTGGCCAGCAGTGTCTTGTCGTCGACGCCCCAGAAGCCGTTGAGCGCCTTGTGCATGGCCGCAGCGTCGGCGGTCGCGCGGTCGCCCTTGGCCAGCGCCTCGGCGCGCTTGAGCTCGTCGCCGGACAGCTCCTTGCGCAGCTCCTGGTCGAGCTGCTTGCCGGTCATCGCGTTGTACTCTTTGGCCACGTCCTGGTACTGCGCCGGGGTCAGGTGTTCGAGGGTGCGGAAGATCGCCGCCTCGTCGGTACCCCAGCGGTCCATGGCGCGGTCGAGCTCGCGCGCGGCGGTGCGCCGCTGCTGCGCATTGAGCGTCTTCTCCTCGGGCTTGGCTGCCGGTGTCGCCGTGATCGGCTGCTCGGTCGTCGGCTGCGTCGGGGTCGGCCGGTTGACGGTCGGCTGCTCGCTCACCGGCCGCGACTTGTTGCTGCTCTGCGCCGTCGACGGCTGGTCGGGCGTCTTGAGGAAGTTGACCACGGCCTCGGCCGCCTCGGGCGTGAAGTCCTGGTCCATGGCGACGTCGAGGATCTCTTGCTTGAGCGCTGGCATCAGCGCGGGCGGCATCTGTTTGGCCAGCTCGAGCAGGTTGTTGACCTCGTTGAGCGTCAGCTGCTCGCCGCTCTCGGACTTGGGCGAGGTGAACGCGGTCAGCGCCTCGTTCATGCGGCCCATGATTTCCCGGGCCTGCGTTGCGACTTCCTCGGGCAGCTCATCACCGCGGACCGCGCGTGCGGTCTCATCCGACGCGGTGGCCTTGGTGGTCGGAGTGGCCGCCGGTTCTGGCGCCGGATGCGGCCCGCCGCGCACGCTGGTGTTGCGCACCGGGTTGGCGACCGGACGACCCACGTTGCTGTTGACGGTCGGGCGGCCGACGTTGCCCGGGTTGGTGTGGACAACGGGGCGACCGACGTTACCGGTGTTGCGGTTGGGCACCGTGTACGTGTTCTCGTTGGGCGTCGGGTTGCGCGGCCGCCCCACGTTGCCGGTGTTGGTATTGGTGTTGGTCGGACGGCCGACGTTGCCCGGGTTGGGCGTGACCGGGCGACCGACGTTGCCGGTGGTGCCGTGCGGGACCGTGACGCCACCCTCGTTGGGCGTCGGGTTGCGCGGCCGACCCACGGTGCCTGTGTTGTTGGTGGTCGGACGGCCGACGTTGCCGGTGGTGGTGTGCGGGACCGTGACGCCGCCCTCGTTGGGCGTCGGATTGCGCGGCCGGCCCACGTTGGGCGTGGTCGGGATCGTGGTCGTGCCCTCGCCCGAGCGCGGGTTGGGCACGGTGGTGGTGCCCTCGTTGATCGGGTTGGGCACCCGGCGCGGCACTTCGCCGCCCGGGGTGTGGACGTCGGTGCCGGTCTCGCCACCGGTCGTCATGCGGCGCAACTCGGTCAACAGCTCGCGCAGCTCGGGGCTGCGCGCGTCCTCGGGCACATCGCCCCAGTCAAAGGTCGTCTCGTCGGGCCGACCCGTGGTCGTGCGCGGCGTCTCGGTCGGCCGGTCCGGCGTGGTGACGCGCGGCGTCTCGACACGGCCGGTCGGCGTATTGGGGCGATCGACGCGCTCCTGCGGGTGATCCGTCGTCGTGCGATTGGGCGTCTCGGGCCGCGACGGCTTTTGCTGGATCTTCTGGTCAACCCGCTGATCGACCCTTTGCTGCTGCTGCTGGACCTGCTGTTGCGTTGTGGGCTTCTGCTGCGTCGTCACCTGGCCGTTCGGCTTGGCCGCGGCCGGCAACTCGGTCGGCTGCACGCCGAGCAGCCTGGCAAACTCGCCCCGCGCTGCCTCGTCGTAGGGCGGCTTGTTGCTGACGATCGCTTCGCGCAGATTGGCCTTGAGTTCCTTCTGCTTCTCGGGCGACAGCTGGCTGACCTGGTCGCACAGCTCCTTCGCCTCTTTGCCATTGATGAGTGCGCCGCCCGCCGACGCTTCGCCGCGCGCCTGGTTCCAGCGATTGATGAAGTTCTCGGTGATACCGAGGTCAGCCATCTGCTGCTCGGCGCGAGTCCGGTTTTCAGCCACGCGGGGCTGCTGCTGCACTTGCGGCTGTTGCTGGACCTGTTGCTGCTGCTGCACCTGCTCCTGCTCCTGCCGCTGCGGCACCTGGCCGGTCTGGTCGATCTGCTTTTTCTGCTGCAAAAAGCTGAGGCCACCGGTCTGCTTCTTGTCGACCTGCGACGCCTGCTGGTTGTTGGTGGCAAAGTTGGCCACCTCCTGCTGCGTCTCGCCCATGCCTGTGCGCTGCTCGACCCGCTGCTGATAGAACCCGTCGTCGAGCACGGGGATGCGGACCTGGTCGCCAGGATAGATCTTGTTGGCGTTTTTGATCTGCGGATTGGACTTGGCGATCTCTTTCCAGAGTTCCTCGTCGCCCAGAAATTCCTCAGCGAGCGCTTTCAGCGTGTCGCCCTTCTTGATGGTGTAGAGTTCGCCCGGTCCGTCCGCCGCCTTGCCATTGGGCGACCGGAACTCGGCCTGCGACTGCTGCATCCTGCTCACCGGCTGCTGGTCAACTCTCTTCACCATCGTCGACTCCGCAAGTCCGAGGCTCTCGGACATTAAAAGACACTATGCGTCTGCGTTGAGCCTTCTGCTCTCTATATTAAGAACCAACGCGAATTGGCGAGATCGAAATCGATCTCTTCGGCGCGCGACGAGACTCTATAAACCGTAAGCATCACGCGGAGGTGGTGAAATGCCACTGAAGGTCATCGATCAGTTCGAGGTGAGCCGGTTGCAGGTGCTGGACGAGCAGGGCCAGGCCGACACCGCGCTGCTGCCCGATCTGGCCAACGAGCAGATGATCGAGCTGTACCGCTGGATGACGCTGGCGCGCGAGGCGGACCAGCGCATGCTCAAGCTGCAGCGTCAGGGCCGCATCGGAACCTTTGCGCCGTGCACCGGCCAGGAGGCCACCTCGGTCGGCGCGGCCTATGCCATGGGCAAGCGCGATTGGTTCGTGGGTGCCTTTCGCGAACTGGGCGGTCGGCTGGTGCGGGGCGAGCCGTTCGTCAACGCGCTGCTCTTTCACGCCGGCTACGAGGAGGGCAACCTGCAGCCCGGCGGCGTCGAGCAGCGGCTGCTGCCGTTCAGCATCATCGTCGCGGCGCAGCTGCTGCACGCGGTTGGCATCGGCTATGCCATGCAGCTGCGCAAGGAAAATTCAGCGGTGGTCGCGTTCTGCGGCGATGGCGCCACCAGCGAGGGCGATTTTCACGAGGCGCTCAACTTCGCCGCTGTCTGGCAGGCGCCGGTCGTCTTCGTCGTGCAAAACAACCAGTGGGCGATCTCGATCCCGCGCCGCAAGCAGACCCGCTCGGCCACGCTGGCGCAGAAGGCGATCGCGTACGGCATGCCGGGCTTGCAGGTCGACGGCAACGACGTGCTGGCCATGTATCGGGCCACCCGCGAGGCGCTGCAGCGGGCGTATCGCGGCCAGGGACCAACCCTGATCGAGGCCGAGACCTACCGCATGATGATGCACACCACGGCCGACGACCCGACGCGCTACCGCACCGATGACGAGGTGGCCGGCTGGCAAAAAAAAGATCCACTGATCCGGCTGCGCCGTTTTCTCGAGCAGCGCGGGGTCTGGAGCGAAGCACAGCAGGGCGCGCTCGACGCCGAGATCAAGCAGCAGATCGAAAGATCGGTGGTCGAGTTCGAGGGCAGGCACGAGTTCAAGCCCGACGCGCCGTTCGACCACGTCTTTGCCACGCCACACCCGTCGATCGAGGAGCAGCGGCAGCGCTTTCTGGCCGACCTCCCGCCCGAGGTGAAGCATGGCTAAGCTGAACATGGTGCAGGCCATCAACCTGGCCCTGCAGCAGGAGATGGCCAGGGACGACCGCGTGGTGGTTCTGGGCGAGGACGTGGGCCGCGACGGCGGCGTCTTTCGCGTGACCGAGGGGCTGCAGGAAAAATTTGGCGAGCAGCGCGTGATCGACACCCCGCTGGCCGAGTCCGCCATCATCGGCACCTCGATCGGCATGGCGATCGCCGGGCTGCGGCCGGTGGCCGAGATGCAGTTTTGCGGCTTTAGCTACCTGATGCTGCACCAGCTGGAAGGCCACGCCTCGCGCCTGCGCAGCCGCACGCAGGGCCAGCTCGGCGTGCCGCTGGTGGTGCGCTTCCCGTACGGCGGAGGCGTGCGCGCGCTCGAGCACCACAGCGAGAGCCGCGAGGTGCTGTACGGCCACATACCCGGCATCAAGGTGGTGGTGCCGTCGGGGCCGCGCAACGCGCGCGCGCTGATGCTGGCCGCCATCCGCGACCCGGACCCGGTCGTGTTCATGGAGCCCAAGCGCAGCTACCGCGCCTTCAAGGAAGAGGTGCCCGACGCGGAGGAGGTGCTGCCGATCGGTCAGGCGCAGGTGGTGCAGCCGGGCGACAAGTGCACCGTCGTCACCTGGGGCGCGATGATGCGGCCGACCCTCGAGGCGGTGCAGGCGGTGGCCAAACAGCGCAGCGTGCAGGTCGAGCTGATCGATCTGCTGACGGTGACGCCGCTGGACAGCGCCACCATCGTCGAATCGGTTACAAAGACCGGCCGCTGCGTGGTCGTGCAGGAAGCGCCGCGCACCTTTGGCCCGGCCAGCGAGATCATCGCCCGCATCAACGATGCGGCGCTGATGTACCTGGAGGCGCCGATCGAGCGCATCACCATGCCCGACGTGGTGACGCCCTACTTCGGCCGCGAAAACCTCTACCTGCCGACGCCGGCGCGCATCCAGGCCGCGATCGAGCGCACGCTCGACTTCTGACGACGGGGGCGATCATGTACGAATTCAAGCTACCGGATCTGGGCGAAGGCATTCACGAGGGCGAAGTCCTCAAGTGGTACGTGGCCGAGGGTGGACCGATCGCCGAGGACGCACCGCTCTGCGACATCGAGACCGACAAGGCCGCGGTCACCATCCCGTCCCCAAAGGGCGGCCGGGTGGTCGCGCTCAACGGCAAGCCCGGTGCCATCGTCAAGACCGGCCAGGTGATCGCGGTCATCGACGACGGCAGTGCGACGGCGAAGGGTGAGCCATTGAAGCCGCCGTCCGAAGGGGTGGCGCCGGCTGGGGCCCCCGACGAGCCTGCGAGACGGGGAGAGCCGGTGACAGGACCCCGCAGGGCGGAGGCTACTGCGCCGACCGCCGAGCAAAGGACGACGAGTTCGCTGACGCTGGTCGCCGCGGCGCCAGCCACCCGCCGCATCGCGCGCGAGCTGGGCGTCGACATCAACCTCGTCACCGCCACTGGCAAGGGTGGTCGGGTCACGGCTGACGACGTCAAGAACTTCGCAGCGCAGGGAAAGTCGGCGCCAGTTGGAGCGGTCGCTGTGGCGCCGACTGCGGCCCAGACGGCGGCGCCGGCGGCTGCCACCCAGCAGCCACAATCGGCGACGGCGTTTCAAAAGATTCCGTTTCTGGACATCGAGCCGTTGCCCGACTTTGCCCAGTGGGGTCAGGTGACGCGCGAGCCGCTGCGCTCGATCCGGCGCCGCGTGGCGCACCGCATGGTGACGTCGATGATCCTGGTGCCGCACGTGGCGCACATGGACGAGGCCGACGTCACGCTGCTCGAGGCGTTTAGAAAGCGCGAGCAGCAGCACCACCAGGGCCAGCCCGGCGGCCACCTGACCTTGCTGCCGTTCGTGATCAAGGCGGTCACCGCGGGCCTGCGCGCGACGCCCGCGTTCAACGCCAGCCTCGACCCGTTTGTCGAGGAGATCGTCTACAAGCAGTACTTCAACATCGGCCTGGCGGTCGACACCGGCCGTGGCCTGATCGTGCCGGTGGTCAAGGGCACCGACCACAAGAGCATCATGCAGATCTCGGCCGAGATCGAACGGCTGGCCCTGGCCGCGCGCGACGGCAAGTCCGACGTCGAGGATCTGCGCGGCGGCACCTTCACCATCACCAACATCGGGCCGCTCGGCGGCACCGCGTTGATCCCCGCCATCAACTACCCCGAGGTGGCGATCCTGGGCATGGGCCGGGTGCAGGAGAAGCCGGTGGTGCGCGACGGCCAGATCGTGATCCGCAAGCTGCTGCCGCTCACCCTCGCCTTCGACCACCGCATCGCCGACGGCGCCGACGCGGCGCGCTTTGTCAGCGAGCTGGTGCGCCAGCTGTCCGATCCCAATCTGCTGCTGCTGGAGAGCTGAACTCGTTTTCGCAAGACGTGTGGCCGATCACGAACAGCGCGTGTCATCAGACTGAGTACATTGGAGGCGTGCTGGTCGATCTGCCCCTGGTGCAGCGGGCGTGCGCAGGCGACTCGTCTGCCTGGCGCGAGATCTACAACCGGCACGCCCCCGCGGTACGGCGCTTGCTGCAAGGCTTTGCCAGCCTGGCAGCGGCCGACGTGGAGGATCTGGTGCAGGAGACATTCGTCCGGGCGAGCAGGTCGATCGAGTCGCTGCGAGACAGCGACCGCCTGCGTCCGTGGCTGCTGACCATCGCCCGTTCGCTCGCGCTCAATGCCTTGCGCCAGCGCGCCTCGCGGGCGCGGCTGCTGGCCGCCTACGCAGCCGATCCGGCAGCCGGCGCACCCGCGCCGCGCCTTGACGACGGCGCAGCAGTGCGTACGCGGCGTGAGCAGTTGGTACGCGAGCTGATCGCGTCGCTGCCGGCCGGCCCCGAGGCCGACACCGTGCGGCTGTTCTACCTCGAGGGCAAGCTGTCGGCGCGCGAGATCGCCGAGCAGCTGGGCGTGGGCAAGAGCGCGGTCACCATGCGGCTCGAGCGCTTTCGCGCGCGCGTCAAGGCCAGGCTCGCGGCGGAATTCTTGGCTGCCGGGGAGGTTCTGCCGTGAGCCACCTTGACGCGCGGCGCTGGCGCCAGCTGCTGGCCGGCCAATTGCCGGAGACCGAAGCGACCGCGCTGCGTGCGCACCTGGGCCAGGGGTGCGACCTGTGCGAACAGCTGATCGCCGAGCTGGCGGCCCAGGGCGAGGTCGATGCACTGGATGGTGTGGCTGACGACGCGCTGCTCGAGCTGGGCGAGGTGCAAGCGGCGCCGGTTCTCGACGAGGTTGGCTTTGCCCGCGTGCAGCGGTCGTTGCGCCGGCCGGCGCGGGCGCGCTGGTTGGGCATGGCAACCGCGGCAGCAGCGATCGCGGCACTGGCGATCTTGTTCCTGCGCAGCAGCGAGCCGGCGTCGCCGCTGCACGAGAAGGGCCTGACCACAGCGCAACGGCCAGCGGTCAAGCTCGATGTGTTGCGGCTCGAGGGCCACACGCCGGTGCCGCTGCGCCGCGGCAGCAGCGTCGAGCAGGGCAGTGCGGTGGTCTTTCGCATCGTCGTGCCGCAGCCGGTCTGTCTGCGCCTGCTGCGGACGGGCGCTGCCAGCGAGATCCTGGTCGACCGGCCGCTCTGCCTGGACTCAGGCGAGCATGCCCTGGTCGATGGCACAACAGCGCTCGCCTACCGCGCCGAGGTGACCGGGCCGATGGCCTTTGTCCTCGAGCCAGTCGACCGCAATGGCGCGATCGACCGCAGCATCGACGGCGCCACCTTCGAGCTCGAGGTGCGCGCTGCCGCGAGTGTGCCGCAGCGATGATGGCGCTGCGCAACACCCGCGCGCTCCGTGTGCTGGGCCTGGCCAGCGGCCTGGGTGTAGTTGTCGCCTGTGCCAGCGACGCGGGTCAGCGCCCCAAGGGCGGCCTGATGCCTGTGCCCGGCCTCGCTTCCGGCGACGTGCTGACCGCAGCGCAGCCGCGCAAGGTGGCGCTGCTGATCGGCATCGGTCACTTCGACGACAAGTTCTGGCCCGATCTGCTCTACACCTCGCGCGACGCGCAGGAGCTGGCCGCCGCGCTGACGCGCGCCAACGGCGGCGACTTTGACGAGGTGCGCACGCTGACCACGCGCGAGGAAACCTCGCGCAGCCGCATCCTGGACGAGGTGGCGCTGCTGGCGCAGCGCGCGCCGCGGCCCGAGGACACCGCGCTGATCTACATCTCGTCGCACGGCACGCTGGCCCCCGATCGCAGCGGCGCCTTCCAGCGCGTGCTGGTCACCCGCGACACCCGGTCCGACGCGCTTGCGGCCAGCGGTCTGCCAGTGGCCGACCTGGCGCGCGCCTTTGACGCGCTGCCGTCGGCGCGCAAGGCGCTGGTGCTGGCGACCTGTCACAGCGGCTCGGGCAAGAGCCTGCTGCCGCCCGATACCGTGCGCGCCATGGCCGGCATCAAGGGCGCGCCGCCGATGGCGCTGGAGGCGGTCAGCCGCGCGACGCTGGTGCTGTCCGCGGCCGACTTTGGCCAGGCCGCGCGCGAGGACGATCGGCTGCAGCATGACGTCTACACCTACTTCCTGCTCGAGGCGTTGACCCGGCGCGCTGACGCCAATGGCGACGGAGCCGTCAGCGCCACCGAGGCGCACGACTACGCGCGGCGCCGCACCTTCGAGTACACCGATGGCCGCCAGGTGCCGACCGTGCAGTCGACCGTGGTCGGCGCCGACCCGGTGATCCTGGCGGGCCGGGTCGAGCGCGCCGGATTGCCCGTGCTGTACAGCTACGCGGCCGGTTTCGAGGGCACCCAGGTCAGCATCGACGGCCGCGACAAGGGCGCCTTTCCGGGCAGCATCGTGGTCGACCAGGGCGTGCAGCAGGTCGAGCTCCGGCGCGGCGGCGACGTCCTCTTCGACGGCAGCTTTCGTTTCGAGCCAGGCGCGCGCATCGACGTCACGGCGTTGATCGATCGCGCCAAGCCGCGCTGGACCGCAGCGCTGCGCTATGACCTGTTCGGCCTGCTCAGCCCGGCGCTGTCGACCCAGCTGCTGTCACCGATCGGCGGCCCGAGCCTTTCGCTGCGCGCGCGCGATCTGCCGTGGCCGCACCTGGACCCGCTGCTCGACCTGGCCGTGGCCTATGCCGAACAAAAAGTCGCGCCGGCCGGCCTGGCCGTTGACCAGCGCCTGGTCGTGACTCGCGTCGGCGTGGGCGCGGCCGCCGCGTTCGACCTCTGGTGGGTGCGGCTCTACGGCGGCCCGCATCTGGCGCTGATCTACCTCGACCGCCACCTGCTGCTGCCCGACCGCGACGAGACGCAGCGCTTTGCCACGGTCACGCCCGGCCTGGTCGCCGGTGCTGCGCTCGAGCTCGACTGGTTCGAGGCGCACCTCGAGGGACAGCTGCACTACCTGCCGCTGCTGCTCGATGCGCAGCTGCAGTCGGTCGCCACCGGTTCGATCGCCGCGGGCGTCGGCGTGCGTTTCTAGGAGGGCGCGATGCTGCATCTGGTCCGATCCCTGGCCCTGCTTGCGCCGCTGCTCGCGACCGCCAGTTGCGTCGGCGGGCTCGAGAACGATCTGTTCAGTGGCCACGCCAGCGTCGACGGCACCTTGCCTGGGCCGATCGACAGCGCGCGCGCCTGGGTCGCCATCGACGGCCAGCCGCGCCTTGCAGGAGGCGTGGCCAGCGACGGCAGCTTCAGCATCGCCAACGTGCCGGTCGGCCAGCGGGTCGTGCTGGCCAGCAACGGTGTTGCCAGCGCAAGCGAGCAGCAATTGCTGGTGCTGGCAGAGCGACCCAACCCGGTCGTCGTCGAGTGGAGCGCCGGCGCGACCATTCAGGGACAGATCTTTTTCGAGGGCGACGATCTGGCGCGCCGCGCCGACGTCGGCATCGCGGGTCTGCCGCTGCAGACCAAGACCGCCGTCGATGGCCATTTCAAGCTGCCCGCGTTACCGGCCGGTTGCTACGACGTCTACGTGCGTCACCCGCTGCACCGCGAGAGCCGGACCGAGACCTGCGTCGAGACGGGCGCGACCTCGACCGTCGTCCTCTACCTGCGTCTGGCGCCGACCACGCCGACGCCGACGCCCGACGGTGGCACGCCACCGCTCGAGCCGCTGTGCGCGCCCTGCCAGACCCATGGCGAATGCGCCAGCGGTCTGTGCGCCATCTATAGCCATGCGAGCGCGGACGAGCAGATCTGCACGCAGGGTTGCACCGAGGACGCGGAATGTCCGCGCGGCTATATCTGCGGCGACCTCGAGTACAACGGCATGCGCGGCTGCGTGCCCCCCAGCGCATCCTGTTCGGCCTCGGCCAACCTCGGTGCCGAGTGCGAAAGCGCCGGCGATTGCGGACTCGACGATAGCGACGGGGTTTGCGTCGAGCAGCATTGCACCCTGCGCTGCGAGGAGACGCACGATTGCCCGGACGGCCAGACCTGCCAGCTGCCCAGTGGTGGTGACGACCTGGTGTGTGCGTGATCACGGATCGCCGCATTGTTGGTCCGGGCTCGTGGCCGTTGCCGGTATGGGCGTGTCTCTGATCCAGGGCGCTGACAGCGAACGACGTCGCGCTCGGGAGGATGCATGCGACAACGGGTGATGCCATTTGGACTGCGGGTGTTGCTGGGCCTGGCGCAGGCTGTCAGTGGCTGCGACTGCGGAGTGGTTCCGGCCGGCAGTGGCGACGCTGGCGGCAACGACAGCGGCAACGCCCAGGTGGGGCAGCTGCCGGTTGTCACGATCGCCTCGCCGACCAACGGCAGCAGTGTGCAGGCCGGCGCCTCGGTCAGCTTTGCCGGCCACGCTGACGATGCCGAGGACGGCGTGCTGACCGGCGCTGCGCTGATCTGGTCGTCCAGTATCGACGGCCGCATCGGCGTCGGCGACAGCGTGCTCAATGCCCTGGTCAACGCGGGTCAGCACACGATCTCGCTCACCGCAACCGACAGCGATGGCAACTCGGTCTCGGCCAGCATCAGCCTCACGGTCTCGGCGTCTGCCTTGCCGGTGGTGCGCATCGTCAGTCCAGAACCCGGCCAGCAAGCGGCCATCGGCGAGTCGATCGATTTCCACGCCGAGGTGACGCCGCCGCAGGGCCACACGGTGGCCAACAGCGACATCGTCTGGCGTTCGGACCGCGCTGGCCAGATCGGCATCGGCGCCACCATCCGCACCGGCCTGGCCACGCAGGGCGCGCACATCATCACCTGCACCGCCGCCGACGACGCAGGCGGACAGGGCTCGGCCACGGTCAACATCGAAGTGGTGGGCAATCGCGCGCCGCAGGTCTCCATCGAGCGGCCGCGCGACGGCGACTATTTCGGGTCTAACCAGACCATCGATTTTCGCGGCGCGGCCACCGACGCCGAGGATGGCGCGCTCAGCGGCTCGGCCCTGGTCTGGACCAGCAGCGTGACCGGTCAGTTCGGCCTTGGCGGCCAGGTGTCGACTGCGTTGCCGCTCGGCGATCACGTCGTCACCCTGCGCGCGACCGACAGCGCAGGCGCGGTGGGCGAGGCGCAGATCACGATCCACGTCGTCAGCAACCTGCCGCCGCGCTGCACCATCAACGACCCCAACAACGGCGCTAACTTTGTTGCCGGCGACAGCATCGCCTTCAACGGTAGCTGCACCGATGTCGAGAGCGGAGCAGTCACCCAGGGGCTGCGCTGGACCTCCAGTCTCGATGGCCAGCTCGGGCTGGGCGCCACCGTGCAAACCGTGCTGCCGACGCTTGGCCAGCACACTATCCAGCTCTGCGCGCCCGATCCGGTCGACGCCAACCTGATCGGCTGCGCTTCGATCGACATCACCATCCAGCGGGTCAACCGGCCGCCCGTCGTCACCATCGACTCGGTCAGCCAGAACAGCTCGACCGCTCAACCCTTTGGCGCTGGTGTCGCGATCGCATTGGCCGCTACCGCCAGCGACCCGGACGGCGATGCATTGACGCTCAGCTGGGTCGACTCGATCGAGGGCCCGATCGGCAGTGCGGCCAGTGCAACTCTGGCGGTGCCGCTGGTCGGACGCCACCGGGTGGTGCTGACCGCGACCGATACGGTCGGGGCGACCGCCAGTGCCAACGTCACCTTCCTGGTATTGGCCGGCGGCCAGACCACGCTGGTCGATAGATTTGGCGCAATCGGACAGCCTCAGGTGCGCGACCTGGCGAGCGCCGGCTCGCGCGTCTACTTCGGCAACGCCACTGCCCAGGTGCTGACCTTCGATGCGACGAACCTCGGTGCCACGACCAGCGTCGCCGCGGGCAGCAGCGTGTTGCCCGACGACGTGAACGACATCTTCATCGACGCGGTCAACGGCCTGATCTACCTGGCCACCCGCGATGGTCTGGTCGTCTGCGATTTTTCCGTCGCCACCGGCATCGACACCGGCGCCTGCAACACCTTTCGCGACGGTTCGATCCCGGCCCAGAACAACAACCTGCAGGCAGTGGCGCGCGTCACCGGCAGCGATAGCCAGGACTACCTGCTGATCGGCAACGGCGATGGCCTGCTGGTCGCGAGCGACGCCGCCGGCAGCAATGGTGGCCAGCAGGCGCTCGACGGCCGCGACGTGCGCGCCGTTGCTGCGGGCGACGGCGTGGCCTGGATCGGCACCAATGGCGACGGACTGATTCGCTTTGACCCGGTCAGCCGCGAATCTCAGCGCTGGAATCAGGACGCGGGCGCGCCGTCGGACAACCTGCGCGCGGTGGCGGTCGGTTTCGGCGGCTCACCGATCTGGGTCGGCTCGGACGCCGGTCTGGGCCGCTACGAACCGGCCGGCAACCAGTGGACCGTGTGGCAACAGGGCGATCCACCGGCGCCCGGCCTGGTCAGCGACGACGTGCGCGCCCTGGCCATCCAGCGCGTGACCATCGACAGCGTCGCGCGCGACGTGGTCTGGGCCGGCACCGGCGGTGGCGTCAGCCGCTTTGACCCGAGTGTGCCGTCGTTCATGAACCTGACGACTGCCGACGGCTTGCCGTCCAACAGCGTGCGCTCGATCGTCGTGCTCAACGACGGCAGCAAGATCTTTGGCACCGACAGCGGTATCGCCCGCTACGTCGGACCGTGACGAATAAACGCATCCTGG
>Ga0315268_10000204_pt1 | contig 69980 bp, 62 predicted proteins | sample C1_top_MG_FD_204535 | JGI IMG/M metagenome (GOLD analysis project Ga0315268, IMG submission 204535) | Sediment microbial communities from Yellowstone Lake, YNP, Wyoming, USA - C1_top | ecosystem: Environmental > Aquatic > Freshwater > Lake > Sediment | place: USA: Wyoming | collected 2017-08-01 | reverse complement strand
GACTATGCCCAGTCGGATCTGGACAAAGTAGCGCTGCGCTTAAATCAACGCCCACGAAAGACTTTAGGTTTTCAGACTCCTGCGAGTAAACTTCAAGAAAGTGTTGCGGCGACCCATTGAGACCACCGCGCCAATCGGCACCTGACCCACTGCCCGGCGGCCACACCGGGAGCTTTCTACGCCTGCTCGTAATAACGTTCGCCCGAGCAAGCACGGCACAGCGTACGGCCATTCACCAGCACTTCGCGCTTAAAATTGATGCCTTCGCCGCATTCGGCGCAGACCACGCGGGGGCCCTTGAAGCCGGGCATATCCTCGGGGCGGACGAGGAGTTTCTTTCGACTCACGCTACCAATGAGGACCGCACCTATGAACCGGAATCAAGGGCATTGGAGGGGCGCAGCAGAAGTGATAGTGCAGCCAATAATGCAACCGCGTATCCCAACATGCCAATGTGCCTGATCGTCGCAACCCAATAGGAGCCTAATAGGCCAAGAGGAAATAGTGGAATTTTTGCGAACAACCCGGCCATGAATAGCCGCTCGCGCCCTTCGGTTTTATAGATGCACCAAAGCGCAAGCCCGCACCAGTAAGCGTAGAAGGCAATGTTAATAGCCATTGCAACCCAGCCAGGCAGCAGCCCATCTAGCGGCAACAGCCGTTCGAATTCCGTACGCGCCGGATGCAATGGGCCACGGATTGCTTGCGCGAACAGAAACGCGGTCACGGCCACTGCCACGGCGGTTCGCGTGCGTGTCGTGAGCAACAGCGTTGGATGCGATTGCGCCAAGCTCATGGTTCCCTTTCTAAAGAGATCTTCCAATTCTTCAACAATCGGAACTTAACCCGCTACGTCTTATTACGCCTGCTCGTAATAGCGTTCGCCGGAACAGGAGCGGCACAGCGTGCGGCCCTCCACCAGCACTTCGCGCTTGAAATTGATGCCTTCGCCGCATTCGGAGCAGACCACGCGGGGGCCTTTGAAGCCGGGCATATCCTCGGGGCGGAGTTCGACCTTGACCCATTTTTTATCGAAGAGGACGTCGTCGGGAAGCACGGCGTAGGCTTTCTGCTGGGCAATTCCCTTTTCCATTTCCGGGAACATGGCGCGGGCGGCGTCTTTCGAGGATTCGCGGGCGGCGATGCGGATGGCGCGGTTGGTTTTGAGGTCCACGAAGGTGGCGGCGACTTTGCCCCAGTCGCGGAATTTGAGGGCGCGCTTGCCCAGGCGGCAATTGGCGACGAGAGCCACGGCATCGGTGACGCAGCGGTCGATCTCGACGTAGGTGACGATGCGCTTGCGCTCGGCGATGGGGTCTTCGATGCCCAGTTCGCGCAGGCCGTACATGGCCAGGCGCAGGCCGAGGACTTGGCCGGCGCAGATATGGCCGTGGGCGGTTTCGGCGAGGACCAGGTATTCGGGGAGAGATTTCATAGGAGAAGTTTATAGGGGAGGGTTGATAGTTGAAAGTTGAAAGTTAAAAGGAAAACCGGAGGCTTCGGCCATAGAGTGGCGCTGATGAGAAGTTGAGATCCTTCGCTTCGCTTAGGATGACAGAGGGTTGTCCTGTGTTCCCTTACCGAGCCGCTAGTCTTTTTGCGGCACGGTCCAGGGATGCGGGGAGCGTGCTTCCTGGAAAGCGAAGACGGTCAGAAGGATGGCGAAGGCGGCGAAGGCGGTGTCACGAACGACGGTCCATCCGGTGAGCGGTTCGGGAGTGGCAAAGCAGCCGCAGTTGATGTCCATGTGCAGAAGGTAGGCGCGCGTGACGACGCCGAGGAAACCCAGCAGGATCAGCGAGACCAGGGAAGCCCAGATGCGCAGCCGCCAGCCAATGAGCAAGAGCAGCCCCAGCAGGATTTCGGCGAAAGGCAGCGTATGCGCGACGAAGGAAGCGCCGGCGGGCGAGAGCAACTCATACGAGGCGACCTGGCGGGTGAAACCGTCGAGGTTGGCGGAGAGCGAAAAGCGCAGCGCGAAGAGCGGGCGGAGAATCAAATTGGGAAGAAAGAGTTTGGAGTAGCCTGCGTAGATGAACGTGCCGCCGAGACCCAAGCGGCCCAGCAGGAGGAAGGCGCGGCGGAAATTCAATGGGAACGATTGCATCATGGCTCCGTCCTCGAAGTAGCGCTGCGCGCGGCTATTGGCCGATCAGTTGGTCCAGGAACTGGCGCAGGATGTCGTAGTTCACCTGACCGCCGTAGGGAAAGGTCTGCCCCTTGGAATGAAAAATCGTGGTGGGGGTCTGGGAGACGTTGAAGAGGCGGCCGCGCTCGACGTCCTTGTCAATGCCGGCCTTGAGGGCGTCGGCCTTCACCAGCGCGCGGACCTTGACCATTTCCTTGGACGTCAGCGCTTTGGCCACCGCGCCATCCACGTCGCCGGTCTGCGCCCAGGAGTCCTGCGCTTCAAAGAGGGCGCGTTCGACGACAGTGTACTTGCCGATGCGCGCGGCGGCGTTGGCGTAATTGGCGGCCACGCGGGAATAGGCGTGCAGCGGCAGGGGGAAATCGCGGTGCACCAGATAGACTTTTCCGGTGTTCACGTAATCGTCGATGAGGCGGCGCCAGACGGATTCGTAGTAGGCCTTGCAGGCGGGACACTGAAAATCGCTGAAGACTTCCATGGTCACCGGCGCGGTGGGCGAACCCAGCGCCTTGGCCTTGTCCACATCCACCAGCGTCTTGGTCTGCGCTTGCGTGCCCGGCGCCAGCAAAGCCGTCCCGGCCGCGAATCCCGCCAGCAGCATGACTCCCAGAATCAGTCGCAATTTCACCACGGTCTCCTTCCTACTTCTGCGTCCAACCGACGTCTTAATTTTAAGACGGTGATTGTAACCTGAAACCCGAAAAAAATGGATTCTTACCGTCCCGGCGCCGGACCAGAGAGCCCGGAGCAGGCTCGGCGCATGAGAATAGGATGCAGCGAGAGGGGTAAGAGGTTGACGAGGAAGTGGAAAGAGTAAGGGAGAGGCAGGCTCGGGAATAATTCTGCAAGATAAGGATAACAAGCAACTTACAAACTACATCAACAAACTTGACAATTCCACACTCAACTCGTATACTGGCCTCGTTTTTAGTGGTTCATCTTTCTCCCAGCGGGCCGCCAGCCCGGCATCCGGACCAATCGGGTCCGGCAGGCCGGTTGAGCGCCTGGGACTGGGATGGAGCAGCGCTCTGGAGGGCGGAAGGCAATGAGTAAGATTATCGGAATTGACCTGGGAACGACGAACTCGGTGGTGGCCGTGATGCAGGGCGGCGAGCCGGTGGTGATCCCCAACCAGGAAGGGGGGCGGACGACGCCGTCGGTGGTGGCCATCACCAAGACGGGAGAGCGGCTGGTGGGGCAGGTGGCCAAGCGGCAGGCGGTGACCAACCCGGAGAACACCGTCTATTCGATCAAGCGCTTCATGGGGCGGCACACCAGCGAAGTCTCGGAAGAAATGAAGCGCGTGCCCTACAAAGTGGTCACGGGCGAGCACAGCGACGCGCGCGTGCAGATTTTTGACAAGGTGTACAGCCCGCCGGAAATTTCGGCGATGATTTTGAGCAAGCTGAAAGCGGCGGCGGAAGATTTTCTGGGCGAGAAGGTCAGCAAAGCGGTGATCACCGTGCCGGCCTATTTCAACGACGCGCAGCGCCAGGCCACCAAGCAGGCCGGAGAAATCGCCGGGCTGGAAGTGGTGCGCATCATCAACGAACCCACGGCGGCGGCGCTGGCCTACGGCCTGGATAAGAAGACCGACGAAACCATCGTGGTGTATGACCTGGGCGGCGGAACGTTCGACATTTCCGTGCTGGAAGTGGGCGGCGGCGTGGTCGAGGTGAAGTCCACCAACGGCGACACGCACCTGGGCGGCGACGACGTGGACCAGCGCATCATGGACTGGATGATCGAAGTGTTTAAGCAGGAAGACGGCGTAGACATCAGCAAGGACCGCATGGCCCTGCAGCGCCTGAAGGAAGCGGCGGAAAAGGCCAAGGTCGAGCTGTCGCAGATGATGGAAACGGAGATCAACCTTCCCTTCCTCACCGCGGACGCGACCGGACCGAAGCATTTCCAGAAGAAGCTGACGCGGGTGCGGCTCGAGCAGATGATGGCCGACCTGCTGGACCGCTCGATGCGCCCGGTAAAGAAAGCGCTCGAAGACGCCAAGCTTTCCCCCAGCAACATTCAGGAAGTGGTGCTGGTGGGCGGCTCGACGCGTATCCCCAAGGTGCAGGCGCTGGTGCGGGAGTTCTTCGGCGGCAAGGAGCCGCACAAGGGCGTGAACCCGGACGAAGTTGTCGCGGTGGGCGCGGCGATTCAGGGCGCGGTGCTGGCCGGCGAAGTGAAGGACATTCTGCTGCTGGACGTGACGCCGCTGTCGCTGGGCGTGGAAACGCTGGGCGGAGTGATGAACGTGCAAATCCCGCGCAACACGACCATTCCCACGCGCAAGGTGGAAACCTACTCGACAGCTTCGGACAACCAGCCGGGCGTGGAGATTCACGTCCTGCAAGGCGAGCGCAAATTCGCCACGGACAACCGCTCGCTCGGCAAATTCCATCTGGACGGGATTCCTCCCGCGCCGCGCGGCATTCCGCAGGTGGAAGTAACCTTCGACATCGACGCCAACGGCATCCTGAACGTTTCCGCGAAGGACAAGGCCAGCGGCAAGGAGCACAAGATCACCATCACCGCTTCGACCGGATTGACCAAGGACGAAGCGGAAAAGATGCGTGCGGAAGCCGAATCGCACGCCGAAGACGACCGCCGGCGCATGGAGGAAGTGGAAGCGCGCAACCGCCTCGACGGGCTGCTCTATCAGGCGGAAAAGACCATCAAGGAAAACCGCGAAAAACTGGCCGAAGCGGACATCAAGGCCGCGGAAGAAGCCATCGCCGAAGCGCGCAAGTCCATGGACGAAGGCGGAACGGCGAAGCTGCGCGCGGCGACGGAAAGCGTGGAGAAGGTGCTGCATAAGATCGCCGAAACACTCTACGCTTCGAGCCAGGCCGCGGGTGCGGCCGGGGCGGCGGGCGCGGAGGCTCCCGGCGGCGCGCCGGGCGGCGCGGAGCACGAGCAGACGGCGGGTGCGGCTGCTGGGGGAAAGACCGGGGACGTGATTGACGCCGAGTACGTGGACGTGGACGATAAGAAGAAGCCGAATTAAGGCGCGGGAGCGGGGCGCGGAAACAAGCGCCCCGCCCATTCATCGAGGAGATTCGTGTGACCCAGGCAGAAGGCGTAAAGCGCGTAGGACCGCCGCAGGCGGTGCAGAAGCTGCGGGAGAATTTTTATCTGGTGCAGGTGCCCATCAACGAGACGCCCTCGGCGGACTGGAAGCGTTTTTTCTACGACACGCAACAGGCGCCGCCGGCCGACTTCCCCCCGCGCGGGGTGGAGATGCTGGGCCTCTCGCTGCGCTTCCGTTCCGAGGGCGGCCAGGTGGAAGGGCGCATCGCGCTGATTGACAAGTGGATCGAGCGGGCCAACCAGAAGGAAATCTCCGCGGGAGCGCGCACGGAGGAAAAGCAAAAGCGGCGCGAGGACCTGGCGCGGGAGCAGGCGGAGATTGCCGAGTGGAACGGCAAGTGGGCCAAGCTGTGAAGAGCAGTTGAAAGTTGACAGTTAAAAGTTGAAAGCGGGGGGCGCGGCTGGGTTCGCTTCTCTTTTTCCTTTTGGCTGTTTATTTTGAGCCGCAGTCCGGGGATCGATGCCGCGAACACCGAAAACGGATTACTACGAACTGCTGGGCGTGCCGCGCAAGGCGGCGGCCAAGGATATCCGCACGGCGTTTCGAAAACTGGCCCGCAAGTATCATCCCGACCTGAATCCCGGCGACAAAGCCTCCGAAGAAAAATTCAAGCAGGTGCAGGAAGCCTACGACGTTCTCTCCGACACGAAAAAGCGGCAGATGTACGACCAGCACGGCTTCTATAGCGAGCAGGGCGCGGGCATGCCGGGCGCGGAGCCGGGGGAAGGCCCCGGCGGCGTGCATTTTGATTTCGGCGGATTCGATTTTGGCGGCGGAGCAGGCCCGGGAGCGGGAGCTGGCGCCGGGGGCGGCTCGAGCTTTCGCGACCTCTTCAGCCAGTTTTTCCGCGGCGGCGGAGCGGGCGAAGGCGCGGCGCCAGGCCGCGAGCCGGGCGGCGACCTGGAATACCAGCTGGAAATTGAGTTTGGCGATGCCGTGCGCGGCGCGGTGAAGAAACTCTCCGTGGTGCGCCTGGACGGCTGCGCGCACTGCCACGGCACCGGCGCCATTGGCGCCGCGCAAACCTGCCCGGCGTGCAGCGGCTCGGGCATGATGCAGCAGGCCGCGGGGCGGATGAAATTCAACGTGGCCTGTTCGCGCTGCGGCGGAGCGGGCAAGCTGCACAACGCCTGCAAAAGCTGCGGCGGCGAAGGGAGAATCCGCCGCACGGAAACGATTGACGTGCGCATTCCCGCGGGCGTGGCCGGCGGCTCGCGCGTGCGCGTGCCCGGCAAGGGCAACGCCGGGACGATGGGTGCGCCACCGGGCGACCTCTATTTGCGCGTGGAAGTGCGCCCGCATCCCGTTTTCGAGCGCCGCGGCAACGACCTGCACGTGCTTCTGCCGGTGACGGTGGCCGAAGCCACGCTGGGCGCCAAGATCGAAGTGCCCACGATTGACGGGCGCTCCATCGTGCGCATTCCTCCGGGAACCAACAGCGGGCAGCGGCTGCGGCTGCGCGAAAAGGGCGTGCCCAGCGCGCGCGGCGGAGCCCGCGGCGACCAGTACGTGGAAGTGCAGGTGGTCGTCCCCAAGCCGACGGACGAGCGCGTGCGCACGCTGATGAAGGAACTGGAAAGCCTGGCGCCGGAAGATCCGCGCAAGGAACTGTTTGCCAAGTCCGGCGTGTGACGAACGCCAGAGAGAACAAAATGCCGCCGCGAGCGAAAAAACGGTCCAAGGCCGGCTACATGATCAGCGCCGTGGCGGAGCTGTATAAACTGCACCCGCAGACGCTGCGGCTCTATGAACGGGTGGGGCTGCTCAAGCCGTCGCGCTCGCAGGGCAATACGCGGCTCTATACCGAGCAGGACCTCGAGCGCCTGGACGTGATCCTCACGCTGGCGCGGGACATGGGCGTGAACCTGGCGGGCATCGAAATCATCCTCAACATGCGCGAAAAAATGGTGGAGATGGAGCAGCAGATGACGGAGTTCGCCCGCGTGGTGCAGGAAGAGCTGGGGCGGATGGCGTCGGGAGCGCTGCAGAGGCCGCCAAGGAATGCGATTGTGCCGTCGCGGCCGCGGGGGCCGCGGTAAACCTGAAAAAGTGACTCGTGGAAACCCGGCGACGCAAATGGTTTCCGGCACACTACAAATGCTTGCGGCAGTGAAAACAATATCCCCGCAAATCACCTCGCCCCATGGCACGCGTCTGAAATTTCGCTTGTCCAGTAGGCGCGTATATCTGGACTTGACCACACTCGATGCTGGATACACGAGAGCTGCCGCCCAGACATCGGGCGGCAGCTTCGCTCTTCGTTCGAGGGCCGACGTGCTCGTTTCGATTCCCAGCTACGGGGTCACCGTCAGAGTGTAAGTAACGTTTTGAACGGAACCTGCTCCGGGACCGGACACCCAAGCTCCTTCAAAATGAATCACATGTACACCGGGTGAAAGGGGTTTTACCATCACCCAGTACCCATCGGACACGGAAGATCCTGAGGTCACGCCATCCACGCCGAGGAAATTGTTCGCCGGCGGAACGACGAAGTCGTAGAACGGCGACTGCGCGCGGAAGTCGTCGAGACCGCGTACCTTGGTCCCGTCGATGGTCATCTTCAGGCTGCTCTTGTCAGTGCCATCGTTCCACATCGCAGCGCACGCTCGCAACTGCTGTGCGTTGTCGCCATGAAAAAGACCAGGTTCTACCGTGGAGCACTCCACATTAATGATGGGGAGAAACAGCGCTTTTCCTGCCGGGATCGTGCAATTCCGGTAGGTGGGATTGGCTGGGCCGCCCATCAGGAAGAACACTGGGCCGCCCTGTCCGTCGTTGCAATACTGGCCGGTTGTGTCCGAGTAGGGGCTGAGGTTATTTGTGAAGGTCAGCACATGCTGCCACCACGCTGCGGACCAATCCCCGTACGACATGCCTAGAACATTCGTGTTCGGCGCGTAGATCAACGCGGACCCGTCCCTGTCGTCATTGTTGCCGCTGGCAAAGACATCCGGTATGAACTGCACGGCGAGGCCCAAGACTGCCAGGCACAAAATAGTTGTAACAACTGAGATACGTTTCATGACTTTTCTCCTGTCTTGCAAGATTTATTCTTTTACGGACAATACCTCTGACAGAAATGCGCATGCGGGGGACTGGCGTTCGCCTCGAGCCGGCTGCGTAAAAATTGCCCCGCATCTGGACCTCCCTTCCGACCGAAACTCGCCAGCGGCAAGAACTGGCGAACGCCTGGAGAGCCCGGTAACGCCTGAGTTTCGAATTTCCGCACATCTACCTCAATGCTTTCGGGCGCACAAAAAGGTCACATTTAGGTCGCAACCCAAGTCCTTGGAAGAAAAAGGGCCGGGCGATGTGCGCTCTGAACAGGCATCGCGTGACCGGCGTCACATCGGGGTCTGCGCCGCCCGTGCTAGCTTCCGCGCGTGGGAGTGCCGGATGTTGGAAGCGAAAGGATTACCGACGCTCATCCCCTTCGGCCCATTTGAAGCAGACCTCTCGTCGCAGGAACTCAGAAAGCATGGCGTTCGCCTGCGCCTGCCCCGGCAGTCTTTTCAAATTCTGATGATGCTGTTGGAACGCCCGGGTGTATTAGTCACCCGGGAAGAACTCCGGCAGGCTCTCTGGCACACAGAAACGTTTGTGGATTTTGAGCACGGCCTGAACGCGGCCATCAATCGCCTGCGTGAGGCTTTGGGCGATTCCGCCGATCACCCCAAGTTCATCGAAACGCTTCCTCGCCGGGGTTACCGCTTCATTGGGCCTGTCCATGGGGTATCCAAAGCCGGCCCTGTCCCGGCGACCTCGCCTCCCTTGCGGACGTTTCCTAATCGGAAGAATTTGGCTCTGCTAACCGCTTTTATCTTCGTTCTGATGGTTGTCATGGGCTTCTGGTGGCGCAAGTCACTTCGCAGCCCAGCCTCGCCAGTCAGCTCGCTTTCCATCGCGGTGCTTCCTTTTGTCGACCTGAGCCCCAACCACGATCAGGAGTATCTCTCCGATGGTCTCGCCGAGGAGATTTTGAACGATTTGGCAAAGCTCCCAGGGTTCAAGGTTGTGGGGCGTGTTTCGGCGTTTCAGTTCAAAGGCAAGAACGAGGATTTGCGCGCCATCGGGCAGAAGCTCAATGTCGCAAACGTTCTGGAAGGCAGCATCCGAAAAGACGGTAACCACATCCGCGTGACCGCACAACTGATTAAGACCGACGATGGCTACCACCTCTGGTCGGAAGCCTACGATGGGGAGGTGAAAGACGTCATTGCGATTCAGGAGAATATCGCCCGCGCGGTTACGTCGGGCTTGCAAATCAAACTGCACGCTCGGGAAAGCCCCGCAGTTCCTCCGTCTGCGGGAACTTCCAATCCCGAGGCCTTTGTGGCGTTCTTGCAGGCGCGCTACTTCCTCCGGATGCATGATCGAGAGTCTTCCCAAAGAGCGCTCGACCTTGCCAATGCCTCGATTGCACTCAACCCCGCGTACGCCCCTGGCTACGCGCTCCGCTCCGCCATCCTGATTCGAGCCGGGGGAATGGTGTGGAGGGATTTGACGGATTCCGTGCGCGAGGGGCGTCGCGACGCGGAACAGGCCATCGCCCTGGATCCCAAACTGCCCGATGGTTACCGGGCCATGAGCGAAGTCCAGGCAAACTCCGAAGCCAATTGCCCGGCGGCAGAAGTCTCCATCAACAAGGCCCGCGAGCTGGCTCCCAGGGATCCCGATACGTTGGACTACGCTGCTTTACTGGCGATGTGCCAGGGCCGCCAGGAAGAAGCGCTGTCTCTTTATCAACAGGAACTCGCGCTGGACCCGCTGCGGCCACAGCAGTACTTCCATATGGCGGAGAATCTGCGCGACCTCGGGCGCTACGACGAAGCCCATGCGGCTCTCCAAACGGCATTGGAACTGAATCCCCGTGAAATCTTGCAGATTCATGAGACCCGCGGCGAAGTTCTTCTCGCCCAAGGGCGCTCCCAGGAAGCTCTCGCCGAGATGGAGAGGGAGCCGCCTGGCTGGTCCCATGAACTTGGCATGGCCCTGGCCTACCACGCTCTGGGACAGCGCAAGGAGTCAGACGCCGCCTTGGCTCGCCTTATCTCGCTCGGGCCGAATGACCTTGCCTATCAAATCGCTCAGGTCTACGCCTATCGAAAACAGGTGAATGAAGCTTTCCAATGGTTGGAGCGCGCCTATCGACTGCACGATCCGGGTTTGATGTGGTTCCGAACCGATCTGAAGCTAAAGTCTCTTCGCGGCGATCCCCGCTATGCGGACTTGCTTCGCCGTATGCATCTTGCTCCCTAGTTGCTTCTCGGAAAACGCAGATTCCGGTGAAGCATATCCCCCCGATCCGCTGCTTCGACTTGCGCGCGCTCCGCGCACCCTCACGGGCTTGCACAGATTTCCACACACGACATGACTTGCCGCACGGCCCCTGCGCCCGTATGCTGTCCGCATGGCTCTTGAAAACTGCACGCTCTGCCAGGGCACCGGCTGGAAAGTGCTGCCGCGCAAGGACGGCTCGGCCGGGAAGATGGCCGTGCCCTGCGACTGCGGGACGGAGGACCGCGCGGCGCGGGTCTTCGAGCGCGCGCATATTCCCAAGCGCTACGAGCATTGCGATTTCGAAAGTTTCGTCACCGACCTGAGCGACGAGCGTTCCTACACCCCGGCGGCGGCGCGGGCCCTGAAAGACGGCAAGATGCAGGCCGAAGGTTTTGCCAAAAACTATCCCGGCTCGGGCGAATCCGGGCTGCTGCTGATGGGCAATGCCGGCGCGGGAAAAACGCATCTGGCCATCGCCATCCTGCGGGAACTCTTGCAGCGCGGGCACAGCGGTTATTTCTGCGAATACGGAAAACTGCTGCGGGAAATTCAGAACAGCTACAACGCCTCGAGCGCAACGACGGAAATGTCCATTCTTGAGCCGGTGCTGAAGACGGAAGTGCTGGTGATTGACGACCTGGGCGTGATCAAGCCCTCCGACTGGGTGCGCGACGTCATCGGATTCATTCTGAATACGCGCTATGCGGACGCTTCGCGCGACTTGAGCCACACGCGCTGCACCATCATCACCACGAATTATCTGGACGAGCCGCGCGACAAGCCGGCGCCGGCGCGCGATCCCGGCGGCCGCAAGGTCGAGGTGCGCGAGGACACCCTGGCCGACCGCATCGGCGTGCGCACGCGTTCGCGCCTCTATGAAATGTGCCGCACGGTGCAATTGCAGGTGCCGGATTTCCGCCGGGAAGTGCGCCAGGCGGGGCGCGCGCGGGCCTGAGGATTCATTGACAGAGCCGCCGCGCGGCGGGTATTATTTACCCTGACGTTGCAGCGGTACAGACGCCCGCAGCATCTCTCTCCTTGCAAAAAACCCATATTGGGCAAGCGCAAGGATAACTATCGTTAACTCACACACGGTCCAACCGGAGGCCAACAACCATGACGCTCGATAACAACAACCCCGCAACGGCAGCTGCCGCCGAATCCGCCGAGGCAGAGAACACGCCCACGCCCGAAGCTGTCGCTCCCGAAGCCATTTCTCCCGAGCAGGCCGCCAACGCCGCCGCGCATGCCGCGGCCGCCGTGGAAGCCAATGCCGTGGAGACGCAGGCCGCCGAAGAGGCCGCCAGCGCCGAGGAGATGGGCAAGCTGATCGACCAGTACGGCGAACAGCAGGACGCCCACGCGCAAAACGAAATTATCGAAGTGAAGGTGGTGGCCTACACCGAACAGGGCGTGGTCGTGGACCTGGGCGGGAAGACCGAGGGGCTGGTGCCCGCGGCGGAATTTTCCGAAACGGATATTCCGCGCCCCGAGCCCAACGCCATGATCGAAGTGCAGCGCACCGGCGAGCACAAAGAGGGCTACACGATCGTTTCCTACCAGAAGGTGCTGCGGCGCCGCACGTGGGAAAAGATTGAAGCGCAGTTCAAGGCCAAGGAAACGGTCACCGGCAAAGTGGTGGACCGCATCAAGGGCGGCCTGGTGGTGGATATCGGCGTGCGCGCTTTTCTGCCCGGCTCGCAGTACGACCTGCGCCCCGCGCCGAATCTCGACGACCTGGTGGGCAAGGAACTGCCCGTGCGCATCACCAAGCTGAACCGGCGCCGCGGCAACGTGGTGGTCAGCCGGCGCGCGCTGCTGGAAGAAGAGCTGCACGGCAAGCGGGCGGCGCTGCTGGAAACGCTCAGCGAAGGCCAGACCGTGCACGGCACCGTGAAGAACGTGACCGACTACGGCGTCTTCGTGGACCTGGGCGGCATTGACGGCCTGCTGCACCTCACCGACCTCAGCTGGGGCCGCGTGAAGCATCCCAGCGAAGTGCTCAAGCCGGAGCAGGAAGTGGACGTCCAGATTCTCAAGTTCGACAAGGAAAAGCAGCGCGTCTCCCTGGGCCTCAAGCAGTTGATGGTGGACCCCTGGATCACCGCGGGAGAAAAATATCCCGCGGGAATCAAGGTCACCGGCAAAGTCGCCGGCGTGGTGGACTACGGCTGCTTCGTGGAGCTGGAGCCGGGCGTCGAGGGCCTGGTGCACGTCAGCGAAATGAGCTGGTCGAAGAAGACGCAGCACCCCTCGAAGGTGGTCAAGGTCGGCGAGCCCGTGGACGTGGTCATCCTGGACATCAAACCCAGCGACCGGCGCATCTCCCTGGGCATGAAGCAGGCTCAGCCCGACCCGTGGCTGCTGACCGCGGAAAAATATCCGGTGGGCACGATCGTCACCGGGAACATCCGCAACATCGCCGAGTTCGGCGCGTTCATCGAGATCGAAGACGGCTTCGACGGCCTGATTCACGTGGGCGACGTCAGCTGGACTGGACGGGTGAAGAATCCGCACGAGGTGTTCAAGAAGGGTGAGCCGGTCACCGCCAAGGTGCTCAAGATTGACCCCGAGAACCGGCGCATCTCGCTGGGCATCAAGCAGGTCAACGACATCTGGGGCGACTGGTTCAAGGAGCACAAGGTGGGCCAGCTGGTGAAGGGCACGGTCTCGCGCATCGCCACGTTCGGCGCGTTCGTCGAGCTGGGCGAAAACATCGAAGGCCTCTGCCACAACACGGAAATCGAAGAGCGCAAGCGGCGCGATGAAGGCCACGGAGCGCCCATGCACCGCACCGGGGTTGGCCCGCTGAAGAGCGCGGGTCCGCTCGAGCCGGGCAAGGAGTACGAGTTCAAAATCATCAAGATCAGCTCGGAAACGCGGCGCATTGGATTGAGCTACCGCGCGGCCGTGAAGCAGATCGAGCGCAAGGAAATCGAGCAGTACCGCGGCACGAAAGCGGCGGCGGGCGCCACGATTGGCGACGCCATCAAGTCCAAACTGGCGCGCTAGCGGCGGGCGGCCCCCCGGGCGGGTCCGGGGGGCCTAAATTTCATTTTGCCAATGGGCCAAGTTAATGATATGGAGAGAGTTGTCCTTTTGGGGAATCCCCGTCCCACCAGGGCAATCCCGATGTTCGGTAGAATTCATCCGCTGTGGAATGGGGCACACTGACGATGACCAAACAACCCACGCTCACCAAAGCCGACCTGATCGCCGAGGTCGAACGCACCACCGAACTCAAACGCACGGAATCCGAAGAGATTGTCGAAACCATTTTCGACAGCATCATCCAATCGCTGCAGAAGGGCGACAAGATCGAAATCCGCGGGTTTGGCAGCTTCCGCACGCGGCAGCGCCGCGGGCGCATCGGGCGCAATCCCAAGACCGGCGCCAAGGTGGAAGTCCCGCCGAAGAAAATTCCCTTCTTCAAGCCCAGCAAGGAACTCAAGGACTTCGTCAACACTTCCGCGGGCGGCGACGCGGCCACGCCCGCCTGACCCCGGACCTGCGCGTCTTGTTGCGGCGCGCGCCTCACAGTTTAGCGTTCTTCTTCCGCCGGCTCCCCGCCGGCGTTTTTTTGCCCGGGCGCGCAAGAACCTCCTCCGGCGGCCCCGTTTTGCGTTATTCTTTCCGCGCGGCCTGTTGCGCCGCAGGTGCACATCTCATGGACTATCTCTGGACTCCGTGGCGCTACAAATACATGGCCGAAGCCGGCAAGCAGCCGGAATGCGTCTTCTGCGTCGCGCAGGCGCAGAAGAACGACGCGGAGACGCTGATCGTCCACCGCGCCGCGAAGAATTTCATCATTCTCAACCGCTATCCGTACACCTCCGGGCACCTGATGATCGTGCCCTACGCGCACCTCGCCGAACTGCACGCCTGCGACAGCGAAACCGTCAGTGAGATGATGCAGCTGGCGCAGCGCTGCGAAGCCGCTCTGCGCACTGCCTACACGCCCGACGGCATCAACCTGGGCATGAACCTGGGCCGCGCCGCCGGCGCCGGCGTGGCCGGGCATCTGCATCTGCACGTGTTGCCGCGCTGGTTCGGCGACACCAATTTTATGACCGTCACCGGAGAGACCCGCGTGCACCCGGAAGAGCTGGCCACGACGTTCCAGCGGCTGCAAGCGGCTCTCGGCGCCTAGAACCGCCGGGGCCCGCGGCGCGTGCAGAAGACCTCGTTCTGGAGTAGAATGGGATTCAAACAGGTGTTTGGTAATTTGCAGGGAGACCCACAGTGAACCTCCAACTCAGCGAAGAACAGCAACTGCTGCAAAAGAGCGTCCGCGAATTCGCGGAATCGGAAGTGAAGCCGTTCGCCAAGGAACTCGACGAAACCGGCCACTTTCCGCTGGCCATCCTCAAGAAAGCCGCGGATCTGGGCCTCACCGCCGTGGCCATCCCGGAAGACGAGGGCGGCGCCGGATTCGACCACGTCTCCTACACCATCGTCATGGACGAAATCTCGCGCTGCTGCGCCTCGACCGGCACGGCCATCTCCGTGCAAAATTCGCTCTACTGCGACCCCGTGCACCGCGCCGGCACGCCCGAACAGAAAAAGCGCCTGCTCATGCCCTACGCGCGCGGCGAGAAAATCGGCTGCTTCGCGCTGACCGAGCCGCAGGCGGGGTCGAACGCCTCGGCGCTGCAAACCAAGGCGGTGAAAAAGGGCGGCAGCTATATCGTCAACGGCACCAAGGCCTGGATCACCTGCGGCGGCGTGGCCGACGCGGTGATCGCCTTCGTAAACACGGACCCCAGCAAAGGCGAAAAAGGAATCACCGCGCTGGTGATTGAAAAAGGTATGGCCGGCTTCAAGGTCGGCAAGGAAGAAAAAAAGCTGGGCATCAACGCCACCGCCTGCTGCGAACTGATCTTCAGCGACTGCGAAGTGCCCGAAGCCAACCGCCTGGGCGTCGAGGGCGAAGGCTACAAGATCGCGCTCTCCACGCTGGACGGCGGACGCATCGGCATTGGCGCGCAGGCCGTGGGAATCGCCCAGGGCGCGTTCGATGCGGCGCTCAAATATTCGCAGGAGCGCATCGCCTTCGACCAGCCCATTTCCAAATTCCAGGCCATTCAATTCATGCTCGCGGACATGGCCACGGAGATTGACGCCGCGCGCCTGCTGGTGCGCAAGGCCGCCTGGAAGAGCGACACCGGCGCGCGCTTCAGCATGGACGCGGCCATGGCCAAGCTCTTCGCCAGCGAAATGGCCACGCGCGTGACGCACAAAGCCATTCAGATTCACGGCGGCAACGGTTACAGCCGCGAATATCCGGTCGAGCGCAACTACCGCGACGCGCGCATCACCGAAATCTACGAAGGCACCAGCGAAATCCAGCGCCTGGTCATTGCCGCCTGGGTGCTCAAGGGCTAACTGCAAGTCACTCGTCGCGAGCCGCATCCCCCGTAGTATCCTGACTCCGTGCTGGAACTCGACGGTCATCTCGAATTCAACCCCGCGCGCGACGCGGAGTTTTTCTCCGCGCTGCCGCCGCGCCCCGCCGTCTGCCTGCTCCTGCCGAGCGATCCCGCTGCCGAGCCGCTGCTCATCCGCACCGCCGATTTGCGCCGCCGCCTGCAACGCCTCCTCGGGCCGCCCGACCCCGCCAGCAAACGCCTGAATCTGCGTGCGATCGCCGGAGCCGTGCGCTACCGGCTCACCGGCTCCGCCTTCGAGCAGACGCTGACCTACTACGAGCACGCCAGAAAACTTCTGCCCGCGCGTTATCGCGACCTGATGCGCCTGCGCGCGCCCGCGGTGCTCAAGCTCAGCCTGCGCAGCGCCTATCCGCGCTGCTACGTCACCCGCCGCGTGCCCCCGGTGGTCCATGGCGCGATTGCCGGCAGCGCCTGCTACGGGCCATTTCCCTCGCGCCGCGCGGCCCTGGCCTTCGCCGAGCGCGTCCTGGAATTTTTCAAGGTGCGCCGCTGCCAGATCAAAATCCGCCGCGACCCGCAATTTCCCGGCTGTCTCTATTCGGAAATGAAGATGTGCCTGGCGCCGTGCTTCGCCGGCTGCACCCAGGAGGAGTACGACGCGGAGGTCACGCGCCTCGAGCAATTCCTCGACAGTAACGGCGATTCCCTGCGCGCGGCCATCGAGCAGGAGCGCGAGCAGGCCAGCCAGGCGCTCGATTTCGAGCGCGCCGCCGCTCTGCACAAACGCCTGGACAAACTGGACGCCGCCTACCGCGGCCATCCCGAGCTGATCCGCCGCCTGCCGGAGATTCATGCGCTCATCCTGCAGCGCGCCGCCGAGCCGCAAACCGTGGCGGCGTTTCCCGTGCGCGGCGGCAGAATCGCGGAACCGTTTTTTCTGCGCTTCGGCGAATCAGCGGAGGATACCCAGGCAGCGGAGCAACTTTTCCGCCAGCAGCTTGCGGAAGAAAATAGACCGGAACAGCCGGCTGACATCAGCGAGCATCTCTCGCTGCTGGCGCGCTGGTTTTACGCCAATCCGCGCCAGGGAGAAATTCTCTTTCGCGGCCAGGACTGGCCCTACCGCCGCATCCTGCGCGCCTGCGCGCGCCTGCTGAAGGAGGAAAAAACGGCCGGCGGCGAAACGCAGCCTTAAGCCGCGCCCCTCGCCGGAAAATCTTAGCGCGGTTGCGCGGCGGCTTCCGCGCGGATGCGCCGCAGGGCGGCCAGCGCCGCTTCGTTTCTGGGATCCATCCACAGCCCCGCTTTGTATTCTTTTTCCGCTTCGCTCAATCGTCCGGAAGCCAGGCAGATCGCCCCCAGCTGGAAATGGGCCCTGGCATCCAGCGCATCGAGTTCCAGCAGACGCCGCAAAGCCTCCTCGGCCTCGCGCGGCGAATTTCGGCGGGTGCAAACCTCCGCGATTCCTCTCCATCCCTCGATGGTCGGAATGCTTCCCACCGAAGCCCGGAATTCGGCTTCCGCTTCCGCATCGCGTCCCGCGTCCAGATAAAAGCGCCCCAGCGCATTGTGCGCCTCCGTATTCAGCGGCGAAAGGGCCAGGGCCCGCTGAAACTCCCGCTCTTCCTCCACATGGCGGCCCAGCGCGGCGTACACCCGGCCCAGGTAAACGTGCGGGAGGGAATAGCGGGGGGCCAGGGCGATGCCCTTCTGCAGAATCTCGATGGCTTGGGGATAGTTTTTCTTCTCAAGCAGGGCCATCCCCAAATTCCACATGGCGACGGCGTCCTGCGGATTCTGTTGGAGCGCTTCGCGCCAGATCCGCTCGGCTTCCTCATGTTTTCCCTCAGCCCAGCTCAGCTTTCCCAGATTCACCCGCACGCCGGACGCTTCGGGAAAGACCTCCAGCGTTCTTTCAGCCAGCGTGCGGTCATTCCGCCAGTCCCGGTTGCGCTGGATAGTGGCGTGCGCCGCGAGCAACGCCAGGGCCGCGCCCGCCACTGCGATGGTCCAGCGGCGCAGCCTCTCCCGTGAACCGGGCAACCGCCAAAGCCACAAAATCCCGCCCGCCGCCAGCCAGCTGAAACCAACCGAAGGCAGATACCAATAGCGTTCCGCAAAGACGCTCCCTGCCATCCAGCGCGCGTTCAAAGCCGGCGCCAGCGTCAGAAGAATCCAAAGCAGGGCGAAGGAGTAGCGGCGGTCCTTTTTCCAAAAAATGAAAAACAGAAATGTGCCGGACAACAAAATGCCCAGCCCCGCCAGCACGGCAGGCTCCGCGAGGGAAACGCTTTTCTGGAACGGATAATAACTGGAGAGCGCCGCGGGCCAGAAAAGTTTACCCATGTAACGCGCCGTCAGCGCCAGTCCCGTCAAAACCGCATCCGGCCACGTCACGTCCGGACGTTGCACCACCACCGTCGGTCCGCCGGCCACGAGGAAGGCACGGTAAAGCAAAAAGACGCCCGCCAGAACCCAGAATCCCGCGTAGCGCCCCAGTTTTTTCCGCCAGCCGGTCTCCGCGCGGTCTTCCCGGACAAAATGCTCGTAGGCCGTCACCAGAAACGGCAGAGTCATGGCCGTTTCCTTGGAAAGCAGGGCCAGCGCAAAGCTCACCAGCATGCCGGCCCGCACGCGCGCCCGGTGGCGCTGCGCTTCTTCCCCCAGACGAAGAAAGAACAGGAAGGCCAGCAGATAAAACAGCGTCAACTCGACATCCGGAAGCCCGTCGATCCAGGCCACCGGTTCGGTGTGAATGGGATGCAGGGCGAAGACCAGCGCGGCCAGGAGACCGTATTCGTCTTTCCCGAACAGGCGGCGGGAAAAAGCCCACACCAGCCCCACGACAACCACGTTCATCAGCACGTTCATCAGGTGAAAGCCGTAAGGGCTCGCGCCAAACGCCCGGTAACCCAGGAGGTAACCGAGGCTCAGCAGCGGCCGGTGGAAATTCGAGGCGCTCTCCTTGCCTTGAAACGACCACAGCGAAGTGGTGAAGAGCCGGGGAATATTTTCAAAGCTTCTGATGTAGGGGTTCTGCTCGATCTGGTAATGGTCATCGAGAACAAAACCATTGAACAGGGTGTTGGCATAGAGCGCCAGCGAGAGCAGCAGCAGGCCACCCAGAAGATTGCGGGTTCGCGATTGCGCCGTTTTGCCGAGGGATAAATGCATGTTCGTGAGGAGGTTCGCATCGCTCCGGTTCCATAGTATCGAACCCGCGCCAGTCCCATAGAGGAAGACACGGCGCGTGTTTCCGCAACGGAAACGCAAACCTTGCTGGGAGGCTGTCGCCACCCCGCGCCACGGAGCCTGTTATACTGCCTCGCGGAGCACAGAACCGCACCCGAAAAGGCCGCACCATGGACACGCACGCAACTCCGCAAGGCACGCAACGTTTCGCCGAGCGCTTCCGCGCCACCGCCGGCGAAGGCCACTTCCGCACTGTGGAAAGCGCCGGCGAACTGACTCTCTCTTCGCTGGGCATGGGCACCTACCTGGGCCAGCCCGACGAAAAAACCGACGCGTCCTACGCCGAAGCCGCCGTCGCCGCCGTCGAAGGCGGCCTCAACGTCCTCGATGCGGCCATCAACTACCGCATGCAGCGCAGCGAACGCAGCCTGCGCACGGCGCTCGAGGAACTGGCGCAAAAGGGCTTCGCCCGCGAAGAACTGGTGCTCTGCACCAAGGGCGGCTACCTGACCCCGGACGGAAACGCTCCCGCCGACCCCAACAAATATTTTTATCAAGAATATATTCAGCGCGGCATCTTCAGCGCCAAGGACATCGCCGCGGGCTGCCACTGCATGACCCCGCGCTTCCTCGACGACCAGTTGCACCGCAGCCTGCACAATCTCGGCGTGCAGTCCATTGACGTCTATTACCTGCACAATCCGGAAACCCAGCTCGCCGAAATTCCCCGCCCCGAATTCCTCGCCCGCATCCGCGCCGCCTTCATCTTTCTGGAATCCGCCGCGGCCAAGGGCAAAATCCAGCACTATGGCCTGGCCACCTGGAACGGCTTCCGCCAGGAGGCCCAGGCCCGCGACTCGCTCCAACTCGCCGAACTCGTGCAACTGGCCCGCGAAATCGCCGGCGAAGCCCACCGCTTCCGCTTCGTGCAGCTGCCCTTCAATCTGGCCATGACCGAAGCGCTTACCCTGGCCAACCAGTCCGTCGAGAGCCGCACCCTGACCATGGCCGAAGCCGCCGAAGCCCTGGGCATCACGCTCATCGGCAGCGCCGCGCTTCTCCAGGGACAGGTGGCGCACAATCTCCCGCCCTTCGTCCGCGAAGCCTTTGGCCTGGCCACCGACGCCGAATGCGCCCTGCAGTTTGCCCGCTCTTCTCCGGGGATTACGACGGCGCTGGTGGGGATGTCCAGCGCGGCCCATGCGCGCAAGAACGCGCTGCTGGCCGGGATTCCCGCGGCCACCGTGGACCAGTTCACCAAACTCTTCGAGCGCGGTTCCAAGGCCTGACCCGCGCCTCGGGTTCCTCGCCGCAATTCCCAGGAAAGAAGATCCGCGCCATTCACCGGTTCTCGTAACCCGTCACGACTTTCGCAGGCTGACGGAGGGCTTAGCGCTGCGAATCGCCCATCTTGGCAAGAATCCGGCGCAGCGCCTCCAGCGCTTCCTTGTTCGCGGGATCCATCCACAAACCGGACTCATACTCCTTCTTTGCTTCTCCCAGGCGTCCGGAAGCGGCGCAGATCGCTCCCAGCTGGAAATGCGCCGGCGAATCAAGGGGATCGAGTTCCAGCAGCCGCCGCAATGGCTCCTCGGCTTCTGCCGGAGTATTCCGCAAAGCGGCAATCTGCGCGAGCCCTCTCCACCCCGCCACGGTCGGCGCGGCGGCCACGGACGCGCGAAATTCAGATTCCGCCTCCGCCGCGCGCCCAGCATCCAGATAGAAGCGCCCTAGAGTATTGCGCGCCTCCACGCTGAGGGGCGAGAGCAGGACGGCTTTTCGAAACTCCTGTTCCGCAGCGGCACTCCGGTCCATGGCCATGTACGTCCGGCCCAGATAGACGTGAGGAATGGAATGGCGCGGGGCCAGGGCGATGGCCTTTTGCAGATTCTCGATGGCTGCGGCGTAATTTTTCTTCTCCAGCAGGGCCAGTCCGAGATCCCACAGGCAGACGGCGTCATTCGGTCGTTCCACGATCGCCTCGCGCCACAGGCGCTCTGCTTCCTCTCTTTTTCCTTCGGCCCATCTCATCTGTCCCAGCATAACTTTCATGGCCGAGGATTCGGGAAAGAGCGCCGCCGTTTTCTCGGTCAGCACGTTATCCGATCGCCAGTCGCCGTTCCTCTGCACAATCGCCCGGGCCGCCAGCAGCGCCAGGACCGCGCCCGCCACGGCAATCGTCCACCGGCGCAAGCCCTCCCGCGGACCGCGCCATTGCCATCCCCGCTCGATCGCCCCCGCCACAAGCCAACTGACACCGACGGAGGGCAGGTACCAATACCGCTCCGCAAATACACTCCATGGTATCCAGCGCGCATTCAGGACCGGAGCCAGCGTCAAACCCGTCCAAAGCAGCGCAAACGCATACCGGCGGTCTCTTTTCCAGAAATAAGCGGCCAGCAACGAACCCAGCAGCACGATGCCCATCCCGGCCAGGACCCGCGGCTCGGTGACAGAAGTGCTTTTCTGGAAGGGGTAGAAAGTGGAAAGCGGCACAGGCCATGCTATTTTTCCGATATAACTGGCCAGAAGAGCAAAACCGGACAAAATCGCATACGGCCACGTCACATCAGGGCGTTGGACCACTATGGTTGGCAAACCGGCCACAAAGACAGCCCGGTAAGTCACCAGGCCCCCCGCCAAAACCCAGAATCCGCCATAGCGGCCCAATTTTGTCCGCCAACCCGTCGTCGCACGGTCTTCCCGGAGAAAATGCTCATAGATCAGAAGAAGAAGCGGCAGGGCGAAGGCCGTTTCCTTGGAGAGCAACGCCAAACTAAAGCATCCCAGCATGGCCGCGTAAATGCCGGCGCTGCGGCGAAGGGGGCGATCCTCCAGACGAAGAAACAACAGAAAAGCGAGGAGGACGAACAGCGTCATCTCGATATCCGGAACTCCGTCGATCCATGCCACCGGTTCGGTGTGAATAGGATGAAGAGCAAAGACGAGACCGGCCAGGAGACCGTATTCCTCTCTCCGAAATAAACGCGCGGTAACTGCATAAATGAGCCAGACGACCGTCATGTGCAAGAGCACGTTCATCAGGTGGTACCCATACGGGCTCAAGCCAAATAATTTGTAGCCAATCAGAAAACCAAAACTCATCACCGGCCGGTAGTAGGTCGCCAGGCTTTCCTTCCCCACCAGGAACCACACCGGATTGGTAAGCAATTGGGGAGCGTCTTTGAAACTCCTTATGTAGGGGTTCTGCTCGACCTGGAGATGATCATCGCTGACGAAACCATTGAACATGGTGTTGACGTAAAGCGCCAGGGAGAGCAGCAGCAGCCCGCCAAGAAGATTTCGGGAGCGCGACCGAGCGACATCGCCGGGAGAGGACTTCACGGAAACACTCGTGCCTATCATCCTGAAAACTATATAACTTCGGATTCGCCGCACTGCTTCCTTGGCTGCCCGAGTTTCCTTCCATACAACAACCCGCGGGTCCGGCCATTCGCCCCTGCTCTCACTCCGGCTCGCAAGTCTGACCGGCGCCTCGGGTTCAGCGCCGCAGTTCCGGATGGCGCATGGCCAGCCAGGAATCGATCTCCGCGCGCATCTCCTCCAGCTTGCCCGTAAAAAAATGATCCGCGCCCTCGATGACCGCGACCTTGTTTTCTCCGGGCAGTCCGGCCGCCAGTTCTTCCAGCTTTCGCGGGTCTCCGTATTCGTCATTCGCGCCGTGGAGAAACAGCTTGGGCTTGGCGCAACTCCGCAAATAGGAAAAATCCGATCCATCAACCGGCGCGCCCAGCCCGATCAGCTCGGCCACCCGCTCGTCCGCGCATCCCGCTCGTAATCCCACCCAGCAGCCAAAGCTGAATCCCGCCAGCAGCAGCGGCTTCCCGGGATGGCGCAACGCCAGGAAATCCAGCGCCGCGCGCACGTCCTCCTGCTCCCCGACCCCTTTGTCGTGCGTTCCTTCGCTCTGCCCCGTCCCCCGAAAATTGAAGCGCAGCACCGCCATTCCCCGGCGGTCCAGCGCCTTGGCCGCCTGAAAGACCACCTTATTGTGCAGCGTCCCGCCATAGAGCGGATGCGGATGGCAGACCAGCGCCGCCAGCGGCGCCGCGGAAGCGGATGCCGGCGTCCACAGCACCGCCTCCAGCCGGCCCGCCGGCCCATCCAGAAACAGTTTTTCCGCCTGGTGATGTTCGTTGTGCGATTCGCTCATGCAGGAAGGGCCAGGGAATTTTCTCTACAGCAGGCGCAGCGGTGAATCCGGAAAGATGCGCCGCTGCCGCACCGGTTCCCCGCTGGCGCGGATGACCGCCACCGCCAGCATGCCCGTGCGCGGTTCCCGCTGTACGCGCACCACCCGCGCATGGAACTCCCCGTCCGGACTCCACGGCGCGGCGCTGGTATGGTCAAAGGAAAGCACCAGGCGCGCTCCCGGCGTATATTCCCGCATGCTCAAAAACTGCAATCCCGTCGCCGAAATGTCCAAGGTCATGGTCTCTTCCGACCAGGGAATGTCTTCCCGCCGCACATTCAGCGGCAAGGCTAGTGTGCGGCGCGAGGAAACCCGCCGCTCGAAAATCTTTTGCAGGTTGTCTCCCTGCGGCGCCGGCGCCACCGTCGCCACCGGCTCGAACTTCAGTGCCACTCGCGTACTTCCCCCTCCCGGCTCTTCCGTGCGCAGAACCCGCGCAGGTATCTCCGGCTGGCTGCCCGGCAGCGAAGCGTCGAAGGGAAACGCGACCCACAGGTGCGCACCCGGCTCCGGTTGAAACGTCGTCGTCAGCCGCAGCCCTCCCTTGGAAACATCTTCACTTTCTCGCACTTCCGTATGCTGCCCCAGCGGCGTGATCCAGCGCAGACGAGCTGTCATGCGCAAGCGGATGCGGCGGTGCAATCTTCTTTCCACAGCGCTGCCCTCTCCCCAAACCTTGCGGGGGTACGAAGAATACTCCTCTCGGAAAATATGCACAAGACCTTCATAGGAGTACCATTACCTACTTCTCCGTTGCAGTCTCCCCGGCCCGATGTTAGCTTGGCAGGGCCATGCAGCCAGCCGAAGGGACATCTCTTATGGAAATCAGTCCGGATCGCCGGGAGGCCCGGCGTTTCTCGATGACCCTGCCCATGCGAATTCTTCCATGCGAAGCGAGCGATGCCGAATTTATCGCCAACACGCGCGATGTCAGCTACCGCGGCCTCTACTTCCACGCCGATGGCCGCTTCAGCACCGGCGGAGAGATCGAATTCATCATCACGCTGCCGCAGGAGGTCACCAAGACCGGTGACGTCAATATCCGCTGCAAGGGTCTGGTCATCCGCGTGGATAAGACGTCCGCCGGCCAGGGGATCGCCGCGCGCATTGAGCGCTACGAATTCGTTCCCTCTCGAATGTAACTTGCGGTTCCGCTCCGCTTCGGCGGTGCACATAGGCTCATCCTGCTCCGGAGGAAGTAGAGACCGTATTCGCCGGGTCCGCCCGGGCCGGAGACCATCACGGGAGCGCCCCGGCGCATCTCACCAACTATGCGACGCCATACTCTGCTGATTGACGCCGACGACACCCTCTGGGAAAACAACGTCTTTTTCGAAAAGGTCATCGAGGACTTCATCACCCTCACCGAACCCTGCGGCTATCCCCGCGCCTATATCCGCCATATTCTCAACGAGACCGAGCGCCGCAACATCCGCCAGCACGGCTACGGCGTGCGCAGCTTCGGCCGCTCCCTCGAAGAGACCTACCTCAAGCTCGCCGGAGAAATGCCCCGCCACGAAACCCTGGCGCAGATTCATAACCGCGTCGTGGACCTCGAACGCACCCCTCCCAAGATCCTCGACGGCGTCCCGGAAACCCTGGCCTACCTCACCCAGCGCCACCGCCTCATCCTTTTCACCAAGGGCGAACCCGCCGAACAGGCCGCCAAAGTCGAACGCTCCGGCCTGCAAGGATTCTTCGAATCCATCGAAATCGTTCCCGAAAAAGATCCGCCTACGTATCGCGGCCTGGTCAATAAGCACAAAATCGTGAAGGCCCACGGCTGGATGGTGGGCAACAGCCCCCGCAGCGACATCAACCCCGCCGTCCTCGCCGGCCTCAACGCCGTCTATATCCCCCACAGCAACACCTGGGAACTCGAGCACGAACCCGTCGTCAGCGGCTCCAGCAAACTGGTCATCCTCTCCACTTTCCGCGAACTGCGCTCCCATTTTTAGGCCTTCGCGCGAATTTTCCTCCCTGGCTTCATTGCCAAATTGGACGTTGCATCGGCCCGTTCCCGTGCCACACTTCCCTTTGCTTCGCGCAGTACGCGCATCCAGGAGGCATCGAAGATGGCCACGGCACCCCTGTCCACCGCAACCGATTGGCGCCAGGAATGGTTTGAGTTCGAAGAGGCCACCTATCTGAATACGGCGGCGCAGTCGGCCATGCCCAAGGTTGCCGTGCGCGCCTCGCTCGCGGCCATCGAATGGAAGAAATTCCCCCAGCGGATGTCCGATTCGGCCTATGAGGAAGTTCCCACGCGCGTCCGCGCCTCGCTCGCCCGCCTGCTCGCCGCCCATCCCGACGAAATCGCTCTCACCACCGGCGCCAGCACCGGCATGGCCGCCGTGGCCTACGGCCTCGACTGGAAGCCCGGCGACGAAATTCTCACCGGCAAAAGCGAATTCCCCGCCCAATTCAGCACCTGGAAGCCGCTCGAAGCGCGCGAAGGGGTGAAGCTGCGCATCGTCGCCCCGCGCGAACGCTTCCTCACCGCCGATGACTTCGTCGCCGCGCTCACTCCCCAAACCCGCCTCGTCTCCGCCAGCCTGGTGCGTTTCGACGACGCCGTGCTGCTCGATTCCGCGCGCCTGGCCGCCGCCTGCCACGCCCAGGGCGCCTTGCTGCTGCTCGACGCCAGCCAGTGCTGCGGCGCACTGCCCATGGACGTCGCCCAACTCGGCGCCGACTTCATCGCCTCCGCCGGCTACAAATGGCTGCTGGGCCCCTACGGAACCGGATTTTTCTGGATTAAGCGCGCGCTCATCGAAACCCTGCGCCCCGGTCCCTTCTACTGGCAGGCTCTTCCCGGCGCGCATCAGCACGGCTCGCTCACCTTCGACAATCCCAAGCCCGTCCCCGGCGCCAGCCGCTGGGACTCCGCCGAAACGGGCAACTACCTGAATCTCTGCGCTCTCGACGCTTCGCTCGAATTCCTTCTCCGCGCCGGCGTCGAAACCGTCGCCGCGCACAATGCCCGGCTCATCTCCATGATGCTCGAGCGCCTTCCCCGCGACCGCTGCATCGCCGCCAGCCCCCTGGACCCCGCGCGCCGCGGCCCTTATGCCTGCTTCACCACGCGCACCGCGGAAAAAACCGCCGCGCTGCACCAGCGACTCATCCAACAAAACGTTTTCGTCAGTCTGCGCGAGGGCAACATCCGCGTCTCCCCACACCTCTTCAATACCGAGCGCGACATCGACCGCCTTATCACCATCGCCACGGCCTGACGCCGCGCTAGGCCGCGTCTTTGCCGATCCGATAAAAACTCACCGCCGCGTCGCCCTGCTTGAGCACGCGCACGCGGCTCAACTGCCCGTATTGCTCCAAAAGTTCGTGCTTCGCGGAGTGCTCCGCGATCACCAGCGCATCGCCCGCGAGAAACTTGGCCTCGCCCAGCGCTCCCAGCACCCGCGCGTATTCCTCTTCCTCCGCCCACGGCGGATCGAGAAACACGATATCCACCGCCAGATCATCGTCCCCGCCATGCCGCTCCGCCAGCATCGTCAAGCCACGCAGCGCCTCCACGTTCAGCACCACCGCGCCCGACTCCACCCCCAGCGCCTCCAGGTTCTTCAAAATCAGATTGGCCTCCGCCGCGTGCTTCTCGATAAACACCACGTGCGCCGCTCCCCGGCTGAGCGCCTCAATGCCCACCGCTCCGGTGCCCGCGTAGAGGTCCACGAAGCGCGCCTCCTCCACGCGCCCGCCCAGAATGCTAAAGAGCGACTCGCGCAGCCGGTCGCTCGTCGGCCGCAGCTTCATGTCTCCCGGATCTTTCAAAACGCGGCTGCGATATTTTCCCGCGATGATGCGCATCGTTGCTTCCTCTTCCCCCAAGTAACCCCGTTACCGCCCGCTCATCCCACCCGCGCCAGATGATACCGCCGGCTCCACTGCGGCGGCAGCGCCCGCAGGACGTCCTGCAAAGCCCCGGCCTGCGCCGGATCTTCGGCCAGAGCAAACGCTTCGCGCCGCGCCAGCTCCAGCACCGCGCGGTCGCGCAGCGGATTGGCAATGTTGAATCCCAGACTGCCGTGCTGCCGCGTGCCGAAAAATTCTCCCGGCCCGCGCAATTGTAAATCCGTCTCCGCGATTTCGAAACCGTTCGACGTGCGCACCATCGTCTCCAGGCGCGCCCGCGCCTCTTCGCTCATGCGCTGCGGCCCCACCAGGACGCAGGTGGATTTCTCCGTGCCGCGCCCGATGCGCCCGCGCAACTGATGCAGCTGCGACAGCCCGAAGCGTTCGGCGTGCTCGATGACCATCACCGTCGCGTTGGGTACGTCCACGCCCACCTCCACCACCGTCGTAGCCACCAGCACCTGCAGCTCATTCGCGCGGAAGCTGCGCATCACTTCTTCCTTTTCCTCGCTCGAGAGCCGCCCATGCAGCAGCCCCACGTGCAGCTTCGGAAAAACCTCCCGCCGCAGCCGCTCATGCTCTTCCATCGCCGCCTTCAGTTCCAGCTTGGACTCCTCGATCACCGGATACACCACGTACGCCTGCCGCCCCCGCGCCGCTTCCCCGCGCACGAATTCCCAGATGCCGTTCAAGTGCGGCTCGCTCGTCAGCCGCGTCTCGATCGGCGTGCGCCCCGGCGGCAATTCGTCCAGCACGGAAACGTCCAGGTCCCCATACAGCGTCATCGCCAGCGTGCGCGGAATGGGCGTGGCCGTCAGCACCAGCACGTGCGGCGCCTGCCCCAGCTTGGCCGCCTTGTCCATCAGCCGCTTGCGCTGCAAAACTCCAAAGCGGTGCTGCTCGTCAATGCACACGAGGCCCAGCCGCGCGAATTCCACTTCGTCCTCGATCAGCGCGTGCGTCCCGATCACCAGCTGCGCCTCGCCCGTTCGAATCCTCTCTTTCGCCGCCGCCTTTTCCTTCGGCTTCATTCCGCTGACGAGCACCTCCACGCGGTACCCCGCCCGCCCCAGAATCCGCCCCGCGGAAAGAAAATGCTGCACCGCCAGAATTTCCGTGGGCGCCATCAGCGCCGCCTGAAATTTGTTCTCCATGGCGATCACCGCCGACTCCAGCGCCACGATGGTCTTCCCGCTGCCCACGTCCCCTTGCAGCAGGCGGCTCATGGCCACCGGCTTTTCCAAATCGGCGGCAATCTCCGCCAGCACGCGCTTCTGCGCCCCGGTGGGCTTGAAGGGCAGCATGCGCTTGAGCGCCTCGCGCACCTTTTCCTCGCGCACCACGAACGCCGGCGCCTTTTCCTTGCGCTGCGTGCGCCGCTCCAGAGCCAGGCTCATCTGGTAGAGAAAAAACTCCTCGAAAATCAGCCGCTGCTGCGCCGGCGAACGAAATTCATTCAGCGCCTCGAGCGCCGTCCCCGCCGGCGGAAAATGCGCGGCAATCAGCGCCTCGCGCCGCGAAGGCAGCCCCAGCCGCTCCCGCAAACTCGCCGGCAGCGCATCCGCAATCTGCGCCGGAAGATTCTGCAGCGCCATGAACACCGCGCGGCGAATCGAACGCGACCCGAACGACCCCATGGCCTCGTAAATGGGCACGATGCGCCCCACTTCGGTCGAATCCGCTCCCTCCGCGCTCAGCAATTCCATCTGCGGATTCACCATCTCCACGCGCGCCGGCCGCATCCGGTCAATCTCCGCCTTGCCGTGCAGCACCAGCAACTGCCCCGGCTTCAGCCGCCCTTCCAGATACCCGCCGTGAAAAAATTTGCACGCCAGCGAGCCCGTCTCATCCCGCACCAGCAGGTGATAGACCGAATCCCGCCGCCGCATGGACTGCACCGCGCTTCCGCTGGCCGCCTGCGCCCGAATCGTGTACGTCTCGCCCGGCCGCACGTCCTTGATCGCCGAAAAATGGATGCGGTCCTCGTAACGAAAGGGCAGATAGGCCAGCAGGTCCTCAAACGTATGGATCCCCCGCTTGGCCAGCAGTTCCGCGCGCTGCGGGCCGACGCCCTTCAGCATGCGCACTTCCGTATTCAATGGCAGCGTCATCGCTCTGCATTTATATCATCCCCGGCGCCTCCCCCGCTCTCTTCCGCCGCACTCTTGCTTCCCACAGTCTCTGCCGCTAAAGTGGCTTGTCCGCGCGTTTTCCCTGGAGGCGCCAGCAATGTCCAATGACCGTCTCACCTCTTCCGACCGCCGCGCCCTCATCCTCTGGGTGGCCCTGGCCGTCGCCGGCGCTCTCTTCGCCCATAAATATTTCTTCGCCGCTTTCCCGGAAGCCTCCGTGGACCTCCGCGTCTCCCGCGGCGAAGCCCTCGATCGCGCCCGCACCTTCGTCAGCGGCCTCGGCGAAAACGTTTCCGGCTATCGCACCTCGGTTCTCTTCGCCGTCGCCGACGACTCCGCTGACGGTCACGCCAAAACCTATCTCGAGCGCTCGCTGGGCCTCAAAGAGGCCAACCGCCTCATGTCCAGCGAAGTCAGCCTGTGGTATTGGGAAGTGCGCTTCTTCCGCCCGCTGCAAAAAGAAGAGTTCCAGGTCCGCGTCACTCCTGCCGGCCGCATCGCCGGTTACAAGCACGTCATCGAGGAGTCCCGCCCCGGCGCCAAACCGGACCGTGCCGCCGCCGAATCCGCCGCCCGGCAATTTCTCGCCGCGCAATCCGGCACGCAATTCTCCTCCTGGGATTTTCTTCCCGAAGAAGCCAGTTCCGAAGCCCGCCCCGGCCGCACCGACTGGTCCTTCACCTGGGAAAAGCACGGTTTCAAGGCCAAGGACGCGCCCTACCGCTTGCGCGTGACCCTCGACGGCGGGCGGCTCGCCGGCTTCGGCGAATATCTGCAAGTCCCCGAAGAGTGGCAGCGCGATTATGAAAAACTCCGCGCCGGCAATAACGCCCTCGCGCAAATTTTCATTTTCCCCTACCTGCTCCTCACCGGCATGGCCATCTGGCTGGGCATTCACCTCACCCGCCGCGGCCAGACCTCCTGGAAACTGGCTCTCCAGCTGGGCCTGCTCGCCGCCGTGCTGCTTTTCCTGCAAAATCTCAACGACTGGCCGCATTGGGGCGCGGACTACGACACCAACGCCTCCTTCAGCAGCTTTATCGCTTCCCGCCTGGGCATCGCTTTGCTCCTGGCCATTGGCTCCGCTCTCACCATCACGCTCATTCTTCCCGCCGCCGAGCCGCTCTATCGCTCCTATCAGCCCGATCGCCTCACCCTGCGCAACGCCCTGACCCTGCGCGGCATTCGCTCCAAAGAATTCTTCTCCGCCGCCGTCGTCGGCCTCTCCATGGCCGCCTTTCATATCGGCTTCATCGTCGCTTTTTACATGCTCGCCAGCCGCCTGGGAGCCTGGGCCCCGCAGGAATTGAACTACGAAAATTCGGTGAATACGATGTTCCCGTGGATTTCCGGCGTGGCCATCGGCCTGCTCGCCTCCACCAGCGAGGAGTTTCTCTTCCGCCTCTTCGCCATTCCCTACCTCGAAAAACTCACCCGCTCCCGCTGGATCGCCGTCATCGTTCCCGCCTTCCTCTGGGGCTTTCTGCACAGCAACTATCCCCAGGAGCCTGCGTACATTCGCGGCCTCGAGGTCGGCCTCATCGGCATCGTCGCCGGCCTGGTCATGCTGCGCTGGGGTATCCTGGCCACGCTCATCTGGCACTACACGGTGGACGCGCTGCTCGTCGGCCTGCTGCTGATTCGCTCCGACAATCTCTATTTCAAGCTTTCCGGCGCCATCGTCGCCGCCGCGGCCCTCGCTCCGCTGGCCTTCTCCGCCGTCTCCTATCTCCTGCGCGGCCATTTCGAAAACGCCGAGGACCTGCTCAACCGCGCCGCTCCCGTCCCCGAAATCAGCCTGCTCCCGCAATCCGCCGCCGCGGAAGAAGCCGCCGCGCCGCGGCGATACGATGCCCTCTCCCCGCGCATGATCTCCGCGTTGCTCCTGATCCTGCTCCTCGGCGCGGGCCTCGTCTGGCGTCTGAAGTCCCCCGCCGTCGGCGATTACCTTCAGTTGACCGTGGATGCCCGCGGCGCCCGCGCCGCCGCCGATTCCATCCTTCGCCAGAAGGGCGTTGACCCCAGCTCCTGGCATCGCGCCGCTCTCCTCGTGGACACCACCGATCCCCTGGCCAATGAATTCCTGCGCCGCCGCATCGGCATCCCCGCCCTGGACAAGATTTATGCGGAAAAAATTCCCGGCGCTCTCTGGCGCATTCGCTATTTCCGCGATAGCCAGGCCGAGGAATACATCGTCGTTCTCAAGCCCGACGGAACCCTTCATTCCGTGCATCACATTCTCCCCGAAGCCGCCCCCGGCGCTTCCCTCTCCCAGACCGAAGCCGTCGCCCGCGCCGAAAAATATCTGCGCGAGGAAAAAAAACTGGACCTCTCGCAATGGACCTTGATTGCTCCCAATCCCGAAAAGATGCCCCATCGCACCGACTACACCCTCGTCTGGCAGGAGAATGCTCCCCTCGGTCCCTCCGCCAGCGGTGAGACGAACTCCTCCGCCCAGGCCCACGCGCGCGTCCAGGTGCAGCTGCTGGGCGAGGAAATCGCCGGTTACCGCACCTTCATCAAAATTCCCGAGGACTGGACCCGCAAACAAAGCGAGCGAACGCTCTTGCGCGACCTCTTCTCCTATCGTCTGCCGATGATCCTGCTTCTGTTTGGAATTCCGGTGGCCGCCTCTATTCTCTATTTGAAACGCGTCCGCACCGACCCCTCTCATTCCATTCCCTGGAAACAGCTGCTTCCCATTTCCGTTCTCATGCTTTCCGGCTACGCGCTGGTCTTCGCCATGGGCGACCGCATCCCCAATGCTCTGAACCAGTACATGACCGCCATCCCCTTCAAGCTGATGTTCATCGGACTGGCCTTGGCCCTCGTTCTCGGCGCGGCCATGTACTCCGGCGTCGCCGCCCTGCTCTTCGGCATGGCCTGGCACTACGCCGCGCGCACCTTCGGCGAAGAGCGTTTGCCCCGCTGGTCCGCGATGCCCGCCGCCTATTACCGCGACGCTCTCGCCATCGGCCTCGGCGGCGCCGCCTCCCTGATGGGCCTGCATGCTCTCTTCGCCGCGGTCGAGCAGCGCTTGCCCGTTCTCCACCGCTCCTTCCCCTCTTCCTTCGGCGGCGATTTCGATTCCATTTTTCCCGCCGGCGGCATTCTGGGCCAAACCCTGCTCAACTCTCTGCTGCGCACGGGCCTGCTCGTTCTGCTGGCCGGATTCATCGCCGCGGAGCTGCGCTCGCTCCGCCTGCGTATTCCTCTTTTCCTCCTTGGCGTTCTGGCCCTGCTCGGCAATTGGGGTAACACCACCGAACTCCTTTTCCGGCTGCTAACCGCCGCCATCTGGCTCGCTCTGGTCGTCTGGGGCGTCGCCCGCGTGGCCCGCTTCAATCTGCTGGGCTACCTCCTGGTCATGGCCGGGACGGGTCTGCTGGGCCCGGCCGCCGCCCTGCTCGCGCAGCACCAACCCTTTTACCGAGCCAGTGGCCACGGCCTCCTCCTGGCCCTCGGTCTTTTCTATCTCTGGGTGCTCATGACCTGGCGTCTGAAAATCGCACCCAGTCAACCACTAACCCATTCAGATACAGCAGGTTAAGGGAGGACCATTGCTCCCGTACCACTTCCCGGGCAACCCCTCGGACGCCCCGCGCCTCTGGAACATTAGCCCGCGTTTTTACGTTAAAGAAAGGGGGGAAATCCGCTCACGTTTGTGTACCCAGTCCGTCTAAACTGGACGATGATAACCATCATCACTGGATTCTGAGCGATGCCTTTTCCCCGATGGACTTTAGCCTTGGCTGATGCACACGGCCGGACCGGCAGCCTCGATGCCGCTCCGCCTTCGGCGGTCTCATTGAGTGAACTGGACGAACGGTCCCTGGTGGCCGAAGCGCAGGCGGGCAACCGCGCCGCCTTCGAAGAACTGGTGCACCGCTTCGACCGCGACGTCCTCCGCCTCGCCCTCAATCTCATGCGCCGCCCGGAAGACGCCCGCGACGTCTATCAGGAAGCCTTCCTCAAGGTCTACCGCAATCTCCACCGCTTCCGCTTCGAGTGCAGCTTCTACACCTGGCTCTACCGCATCGTCACCAACGTCTGCCTCGATCAACTCCGACGCAAGCGCGCCCGCCCCGAAGACCAGGCGCCCGAATCCTCCGGCGGCGCCTACGAAGACAGCCATACCGATTTCTTCGAGCGCCAGCGCGAGCATCGCGCCACGCTGGACCCCGAGCGCCAGCTGCTCGGCAATGAAATCCAGCGCAAGCTGGCCGCCGCCATGCTCAAGCTTTCCCCGCGCGAGCGCGTCGTTTTCGAAATGAAGCATTACCAGGGCTTGAAGCTGCGGGCCATCGGCGACGCCCTCGGCACCACCGAGGAAACCGTAAAAAATTCGCTCTTCCGCGCCACCCGCAAGCTGCGCAGCCAGTTGGGAGAACTGCGATGAATGGCCGCGAGCAGCGCCAGCCCGCCCCCGCGCACTCCTGCGCGGAGATCATCGCCCTGCTTCCCTTCCACGCCTGCGAGGAACTCGAACCCGCCGAGCACGATGCCGTCGCCGCGCACCTCTCCGCATGCTCTTCCTGCGCCGCGCAGTTCGCCCAGGAGCGCGCCCTGCTCGATTCCCTCGCCGCAATGCCCCAATCCGCCGACCGCCTCGACCCCCACGGCACTCTCCTCGCTCAGTGCCGCAGCGAATTCGCCGAATCCCTCGACGACCTCGCCGCCCCGCGCGAAATTCGCTGGGAATTCTTCGCCTGGTTCAAGCAGCTCCTGGTTTTTCATCCCGCCTGGACCTCCGCCTCGCTCCTTCTTCTCGGTGTTCTCGCCGGAACCCAGCTCTTCCGCTCCGGGCCCAGCGCTCCGCCCTCCGGCCAGATCGTCCGCGCCACGCCGCGCTTCACCGATGAGCAATTGTCCAGCATCGCCGTTTCCGGCATCAGCTTCAGCTCTTCCCCCAGCTCCGCGCCCGGCACCGTGCAGGTGCAATTGAGCGCCGAGCAGCCGCAGGTTCTCTCTGGCAGCGTCGACGACGCCGACGTGCGCCGCGTTCTCGCCTACGTTGTCGCGGGCGGCCCGCGCTTCAATCCCGGCGTGCGCCTCGATTGCCTCGACGCGCTTAAGTCCGCCACCGCCGACGCCAATGTGCGCCGCGCCATCGTCTCCGCCGCCCGCTTCGACGCCAACCCCGCCGTGCGCTTGAAAGCTTTCGACGTCCTCCGCGTTTCCGCGGCCGACCAGGACGTCCGCGAAGCCCTCCTCGAGGCCCTCGAAAGAGATTCCAATCCCGGCGTGCGCGTCGAAGCTCTGAACCTCCTCGTCGCTTCCCTCGGCGAAAACGATGACCCCGCTGTGGCCCTGCCCGATCCCCCTGAACCTCCGCTTCCCTCCGATCCCGCCGCCGTGGCCGCCAATCTTTCCCTCGCCCGGGTCACTCGCACGCTCACAATTCTCACGCGCCAGGACCCCAACCACTACGTCCGCCTGCGCAGCCAGGCCGCCCTTCGCCAGATCGGCGAGCGAGAAATCCATTAAGAGCCCCGCGATGTTTCCCTTTTCTCCAATCCGCTTTTTCATCCGCCGCCAACCCGCCGCTTTCTCTTTTCTCGCGGCCTCCTTGCTCTTCGCTCTTCCCGCGCGGACTTCGCCGGCGGCCGCCGAATTCGCTTCGCCCGATCCCGCTCCCCGCTCCTTTCTCGACCGCAACGGCGTTTTGCCCGCCCAGGACGGCGGAAAACTTCGCCTCACCGCCGACCTCGGCTCCGTGCGCATCTTCTCCCTGGCGCCCGGCGAAGCCCCCGTCGTGCGCTATTCCGTGCACATCGAAACCAGCGCCCCGGAACCGCAGGCGCAGCAACTCCTCTCCCAATATTCCCTCAAGGCCGAATCCACTCCCGACGGCGTGCGCATCGAAGGCGCCCTGCCTCCCAAGAATCGCCGCGACTCTTCCCCCGCGCAATTCTGGGTGCGCTTTGACGTCTTCGTCCCGCGCGACTACAGCGTCGAAGTCCTCACCGCCGGCGGCGACATCGAAACGCAGGACATCGGCGGCATGGCCCGTCTGGTCACCGGCGGCGGCTCCATCCGCTGCGGACAGCTCGCCGCTTCCGGCAAGTTCGCCTCTTCCGGCAAACCCGCCGCGTACCTCGAAACCCAGGGCGGCCATATCAGCATCGGCGACGTGGCCGGAGAACTCTACGCCTCCACCGGCGGCGGCCACATTCAAGCCCGGGAAATCTCCGGCAACGCCACGCTGCATTCCGGCGGTGGTCATATCCGCGCCGCGCGCATCGGCGGCCAGGCCGATCTCAGCACCGGCGGCGGCAACATCACCGTCGGCCAGGCCGGAGCCGCCGTCAGCGTGCACACCGCCGGCGGCCAAATCGATTTCGGCGAAGCCCGCGGCTCCGTCCAGGCCCGCACCGGCGGCGGCGGCATCCGCGTGGCCTCCGCCAGCGGCCCTCTGCAAATTGAAACCAGCGGCGGCAGCATCTGTCTCACGCGCATCGCCGGCTCCGTCAGCGCCTCCACCTCCAACGGCGCCATCACCGCCTTCATCAACCCCGACGCCGCTTCCCCCGGCGGCGCCGTGCAGCTCGCCGGCGATTCTCAGCTCTCCTCCAGCGGCGGCGACCTGCTCGTCTATCTCCCACGCAATCTCGCCGCCACCATCGAAGCCGTCGTCTCCCATGGCGGCCCCGACCGCATCCAGGCCGATGCTTCCCTGCCGCTCACTCTCCTCGCCGAAGGCCCCGCCGGCTCCCCGCTGCGCGCCACCGCCTCCCTCAACGGCGGCGGAGCGCTTCTCCGCCTGCGCACCGGCGGCGGCACTATCCGCCTGCACTATCTCGATTCCGATATCGCCCTTCGTGAAGCTCTTCTCCGCGAACAGGCCCAGCGCATCGAAGAGCGCATGCGCGATGTTCAGCGTGAAATGACCGAGCGCATGTCCGCCTTTCAGCAGGCCGGTCTTCGGCAGCCCGCCGATTCACAGCCCGCTCTCGCTCAGGACGATTCCTCCGGCCTCGGCGCCTGGATGTCTTTTTGGCAGGAGGTCGAGGAAAAACTCCGCGGCGGCATCGGCGCGGACCCCTCCGAACTGAAAAAACGCGCGCTCTTCACCCCGCCTCCGGTCTATCCCCCGCTCGCCAAAAAAGCCGGCATTCAGGGAATCGTGCGTCTCGCCATCCGCGTGGATAAAAACGGCAACACCCAAGTCCTCAAAATTCTCGAGGGCGAACCCGTCCTCGCCGACGCCGCCATCGCCGCCGTCAAGCAGTGGCGCTACCGCCCGCAGCGCCTCAACGGCGGCGCCGTCAACCTGATTTCCGAAGTCACGTTCACTTTTGTTATGCACTGAAGCCGCGCCCCGCGCGGCTTTGGCGCCATGTTCAGCGAAGGAGGATCACCCCATGTCACTCAGCGTATCCGGCCCCGCATCGCGCGCGCTTCCGCGCCTCGCTCTTCTGCTCCTCGCCGCTCTCGCTGCAATTTTCCCCGCCTCCTCCTCCGCCGCCCCCTTCCAGGACGATTTCGAGCGCACTCTCCCCATGCGCGCGGGCGCCTCCTTCGACCTGCAAAATATCAACGGCGGCGTCACCGTGCAGGGCTGGGACCGCGACGAAATTCAGATTCAGGCGATCAAATCCTCGCGCGGCAATCCTTCCGACGCCGAACGCGTCAGCATTGACGTCTCCTCCACCCCGCGCGGCGTCTCCGTCGCCACCCGCTACCCGCAGGACGAAGGCGTCGAAGTCGCCGTGGATTACACCATTCGCCTCCCGCACTCCGCGCACGTCCAGCGCATCGCCACCATCAACGGTTCCCTGCGCATATCCGGCGTGGATACCCTGCTCGATCTGCACACCGTCAACGGCAACATCGAAGTCTTCGGCGCCGGCTCCACCGTTCACGCGCGCACCACCAACGGCAGCGTGCGCCTCGATCTCACCCGCGCCGCGGAAGCCTGCGCCGAAACCACCAACGGCTCCGTCCTGCTTTCCGTCCCCCCGGGAATTCACGCCACCCTCGAGGCCCTGAGCCTCAATGGCGATTTCCAGTCCGAAATTCCCCTCAAACTCAATAGTTCCCAGCGCCCCCGCGAAATCCGCGGACAATTTGGCAAAGGCGGCTCTCCTATTCGCCTGCGCACCGTCAATGGAACTATACGCGTGGCCGCTCTGCGGCCCGTCGTCTGACGGCCATCGCGCTGTCCGCCGTCATACAGAAAACAGAAAGAGAGAACGGAACAATGATCAAACGCACCGTATGGATTGCCGGAGGCCTCGCCGCGCTCGCCCTGCTCCTCGTCGCGCTTCCCTCCCCTTCGCAGACTCCGCGGAATCAGACAGAAACGATGCAGTCGCTTCAGCAGCATCTTCAGGAACTGGCTGCTCACCGGGTGGAAACCGCTTTCGCCGCTGCCGGTCGCGCTCTTCCCGGCGGCGATGACGAAAAGAAAATCGAAATCGTCACCACCATGGACGAAGGCGGAAGCTGGCTCGGCGTCGAACTTCAGGACGTGGACGCCGCCAAAACCAAGGAACTCAAGCTCCCCGCCGAACGTGGCGCCCTCCTCTCCGCCATCGTGCCGGACAGCCCCGCCGCCAAAGCCGGCCTCAAGGAAAATGACGTCATCACCGAACTCAACGGCCAGCGCGTCGAGAGCGCCATGCAGTTCCGCCGCATGGTCCGCGAAATTCCCGCCGGACGCACCCTGCAACTTTCCGTCGTGCGCGGCGGCAAATCGCAATCCATCTCCGCCACCCTAGCCAAACGCGAAGAACGCCGCGGCGAAGGCCCGCACGGCTTCCGCTCCCGTGAATTCAATTTCCGCATGCCGGAGATGCCGGAAATTCCCGAGATGCCCGACTTTGACTGGCACGCCCAAATGCTCGGCGGCAACCGCCCCCGCCTGGGCATTGACGGCGACGACCTCAGCGGCCAGCTCGGCGAATTTTTCGGCGCGCCCGACGGCGAAGCCATCCTCGTCCGCGGCGTCAACGAATCCTCCCCCGCCGAAAAAGCCGGCATCAAGGCCGGCGACGTCCTCATCCAATTCAACGGCGAGCGCATCCGCACCGTCGGCGACCTGCGCGAAAAACTTTCCGCCCTGGGCGAGATGAAGGACAAGAAAACCGTCAAGATCACCCTGCTGCGCAATCACAAAGAGATGACCGTGGAAGCCTCGATCGAACCGCCGCCCGCCCCCAGGGCCCGCGCCATCTCCCGCCGCACGCACATCTGAAGCCCGGCGCAACCGGCGCACAAATAAAAAAGGCCCGGAACTTCCGGGCCTTTTTTATTTCTTCCTCTCGCTCCGCCCTCCGCCGTATTTCCGCGCCAGCCGCACCGGCCTCCGCAACACTCCCCGCCAGCCCGCCGCGCGCCTTCCCGATTCTCCGCTCCAATCCTCCTCCGTCGGCGTGAACAGCAGCCGCAGCAAAAACGCCGCGCCGCGCCATCCTCCGCCGCACATCCACGCGCGCGTCCTCGCCCGCCGCAATGCGCCCTCCTCCATCTCTTCCCCGCCGCGGAACCGTTGCCCCAGTTCGCCCGCCAGCCGCGCCGCCGCGCGATCCGCCCGCGCCGCCGCTATCGCCTCCGCCGGAATTTCCGCCGCCAGCACGTCCGCGGCCAGCAGCAGCCCCAGCCGCACCATCCGCTCCGTCCCCGTTTCCCGCGCCACCGCCAGCGCCTTCCCCCAATCCAGTCCACTCTGCCGCTCGACGAATCCCGCCACATCCGCAATCCACATCAGCCGTTCCCAGAAATGTTTCGACCCGTGCACGCAAATGAACACCAGCGCATCTTCCGCCGCAAGCGCCGGGACGCTCTGTCCGTCCACGCTCACGCGTTCCCGCCGCGCGAACAACTCCTCCACCGGAAATCCCTTCACAAAATACCGCAGCGTCCGCTCCGTATGCAGTTCCACCAGCGCCGCCGGACTCTCCCGCCAAAAACAATACTGCCCCGGAATATTTTTCCCGCCCGCCTCTTCCTCGGAAATCTCCGCCGCGTAGCCGTCCTCCAGCAATATCCGCGTGGCCCGCGCCGCGTCGCGCTGCCGCACCACGATGTCCAGGTCCGCGTACTGCCGCAAACTGCCCCCGCCAAACGCCTGCTGCGCCAGCGCCGGCCCCTTCACCGCCGCGGCCTCCACCCCCGCCGCCGCAAACCGCCCGCAAATTCTCCCCAGCTCCGCCGTCATCCGCAGCGTGAAAAAAAGATGCTCCTTGCAGAACTCTTTCAGTTCTTCTCTCGCCCCCGCGGACATCTCCTCGATCCCTCCGGCATTCTCCAGCGCCCGCGCCAGCAGCGGCGCAATCCCCTGCCTCCGCGCCAGTTCGAGGATCGCATTCCATTCCGGCTCCGGCCCCAGCCGCGCCAGCAGTTCCCGCGTGCGCGCACGGTCCAGCCGCGCCGCCGCGCTCGCCCGCAACAGCTCCCACGCCTCTTTCCCGCGCTTCATGCCCTCTCCGTCCATCCCTTTTCCCCGCGCCTCTCTTCCTTCTCACTCTAGCCGGGAATCCCCTCCTTCGCCATCCCCGCGTTTCGCCGCCACAAAAACGAAGAGGCCGGCTTCGCGGAGCCGGCCTCTTCTATTTTCTTTTTCTGCCGCACGCTCCGTCCCGCAACAGCGGAACCTCGTGCCGGGAATTAGCTAATTCTTCTTTTTCTTGGAAGGTGTGCCGATCTTGGTCTGCACGCCTCCGGTCAGTTGCGCCAGCATTTCCAGTCCCTGCTTGGCCTGCACGCCGAAAGGACCGTTGGGGTCCAGCTCCAGCGCCTTCTGGTAAGCCTCTTCCGTTCCGGGCCGCACGTTCATCTTCATCACGCCCGCTTCCGTCTTGAACTCCGCCGTGGCCACCAGCGCCGCTCCCAGCAGATACCAGGCCTGCGCGCTCTTGGGGTCCAGCTCGACCGCCTTCTGCAGCGGCTCCACCGATTCCGGCAGGCGGTTTGCGTTGTACAGCACCACGCCGAAATTCCGCCAGGCCTGCGCCGCGCTCGCCGGATTCAGCTCGATGCTCTTCAGATACGCCGCCCGCGCTTCTTCCACCTTGCCCGCGCGCGCCAGCACGTTCCCCAGGTTGTTGTAATACCCCGCTCCGATTCCCGCCTTGTCCTTGTCCGCCAGCAGCGGCTCGAACGCCTTCACCGCCTGCTGGTACGCGTTGATCGCGTCATCCGTCCGCCCGCCCATGTCATACGCTTCCCCCAGCTTGGCCCACAGCAGGTGCTGGTTCGGATCTTTCTCCGCCGCCGCCTTCTGCGCCTCGCTGAATTCGTTGGCCGCCTTATCGGCTACCTCCGAAAGGTTCTTCTTCGCCGCCTCCTTCTCTTCCGGCGTCGCTGTCGCCGGCAGTTTCGAAACCGCCGCCTTCGCCAGCCGCACCTGCTCCAGCAGCTGCGTCCCCGCATCGAAATGCTGCTTCATGGTGGCGAACTTCTGCTTTTCCTCCGTCTGCTTCTTGATGGCTTCCTGCGCTTCCGCTCCCGCCTTGGCGATCACGTCCTTAAAGTTCACGTTCCCTTCCGCCTGCTGCCCTCCCGTCACCCGCACCTGCAGGATGAACGGCGCCTGATTCGGGAGCATCACGTTGATCGTGTAAATCCCCGAGCGCAGGTTGCGAAACTCATAGTTTCCCTTCCCATCCGTCTTCGTATCCGCTTTCTGTCCCTGCTCCCCCACCGACTGGATCGGCAATTCGACCCACGGCTTCCCTTCCACATCCAGAACGTTTCCCTTGATCGATCCATCCTGGGCCGCCGCTTGCGGCGCCAGCAGCATCGCCAGCGCCACTCCCATCATCGCGGCGCTGATCATCAGTTTCCTTAGCAGCTTCATGATCCTTCTCTCCTTTAGGCCCTCAGGTGCGTTCCCTGCTGGTCCCGCCTTGCTCTCAAAGTGTTTGTCCCGTCTTCCGGGTTCCGGTTGCACTTATTATCCTCTTTTGCGCGACAATTCCAAGTCCGTCCCTCTTCCTCCGTTGCCTGATCTCAACTACTCCTTCTTCCCTCTCCGGTAGGGGATCGGGTCCGTGCTCCTCGCTTCTGCGAATGCCCGCAGCCGCAGCAGGCAACTGTCGCAATCTCCGCAGGCCGTCTCTTCGCCCTGGTAGCATGACCAGGTTAGATGCAGCGGCGCGCCCAGCCTGATGCCCTCGCCTATAATCGCCTTCTTTTTCAATGAGATAACCGGCGTCACCACCTCGATTTCCGTCTCCGGCTTCGTCCCCACCCGCACCAGTTCCTGAAACGCCCGGTAGTATTCCGGCCGGCAATCCGGGTATCCCGAGCCGTCCTCCGCCACCGCTCCGATATACACCGCTCCCGCTCCAATCACTTCCGCCCAGCTCACCGCCACGGCCAGCAGATGCGTATTGCGGAACGGCACGTACGTCACCGGTATGGCGCTTTCTCCCGCCGCGCCCAGCGCCTGCTCCGGCACGGCAATCTTCATATCCGTCAGCGCCGACCCGCCAATCACCCGGAAATGATCGAGCCGCACCGCCAGCCGTTCCTGCACTCCGTAGAATTCCGCAATCTCCTCGAACGCGCGCCGCTCCCGCTTCTCTGTCCTCTGCCCGTAGCTCACGTGCGCCAGCGCCACATTCCCCGCGCCATGCCGCTCCCGCGCCAGCGCCGTGCACACGCACGAATCCATTCCTCCGCTCAGCAGCACCACCGCCTTGCGCTGCTCGCTCACGTCCCGCTCTCCGCCCTTTTCATTGTGGATTGTTTTCCCGCCAGGAGGTTAGTTGCCGGAAGATTTCTGCTTCTTCAGTCCGCGCCGCACCAGCCAGATTGCCAGAACTCCTCCGGCCAGCCACATCGCCAGCAGCGGATAATTCGGCGCAAGCCCCGCCGCGTGAATCATCACCAGATAGCCCGCCAGGACGGCCGCCGCGGGGATCGCCACAATCAGCATTCCCTTGTTCATCCGCGCTCCTCAGTTCCCGGGACGATACCGCGCGCTGCTCGTGTCCGTTTCCCATACCGTGATTTCCGTCACCCGCGCTCCCGCCGGCAACTGCTTCAATCTCTTGGTCACCTCGTCGTAAAAATATTTGGCCATATTTTCCGCCGAGGGATTCACCGTCAGGAACGGCTCCAGATCATTTAGATACTGATGATCGATGATCCCGATAATCTCGCGCAGCGCCCCTTTCACGTGCACGAAGTCCGCCAGCAATCCGATCCCGTCCAGTTCCGGCCCTTCCACCGTCACCGCCACCCGGTAGTTGTGCCCGTGCGGGTTCTCGCACTTGCCCTTGTATCCCCGCAGCGCGTGCCCCGAGGAAAACGTCTCTTCCACATTCACTTGAAACATATCGCTCCGGAACCGGCGCTTTCTTCCTGGCCCGCTTGCGGGCCCCGCGCCTTTTCGCCTATGCCGATGCCTGCTTCTCGAAAAACCGGACGACCTCCGCGATGTCCTGGGTCGTTCCGTACTCCGGCAGGGAATCCATGAAAATCTTACCATAGCGCATCCGCTGGATGCGGTTATCCAGCAGCGCCAGCACCCCGCGGTCGCTCTTGGCCCGGATCAGCCGCCCGAATCCCTGCTTCAGCGCCAGCACCGCCTGCGGCACCTGGTATTCGCTGAACGCGTCCCTCCCATCATCCTTCAAAGCCTGCACCCGCGCCGCCACCACCGGGTCCGAGGGCACCGCGAACGGCAGCCGGTCCACGATCACGCACGAAAGCTGCTCCCCCGGCACGTCCACCCCCTGCCAAAAGCTCGCCGTCGCAAACAGCACCGCATGCGGCGTCGTCCGGAAGCGGTCCAGCAGCACCGTCCGCGGCGCCGTCCCCTGCACCAGCAGCGGGTACTTCACCTTCGTGCGCACCCGCTCGTACAAATCGTTCATCTGCGAATAGCTGGTGAACAGGCAAAACGCCCGCCCGTTGCTGCTCTCCAGCAGCCCCACAATCTCTTCCGCCGCCCGCACCCCGAACCCTGCGTCGCGCACGTCCGGCATCCGCTGCGGCAGATACAGCAGCGCCTGCTTCGGATAATCGAACTCCGGCGGCAGCGTCCGCTCCTTCGCGTGGTCCAGCCCCAGCCGGTGCCGCATGTAATCGAAGCGCTTGCCCACCGTCAGCGTCGCCGAGGTCAGGATCACCGTGTCGAACGATTCGAAAAGCCGCTCGCGCAGGATCTCGCTCACGTCAATCGGTGTCGCCGCCAAAAAGACGCCTTTATTTCTCCGCTCGTACCAGTAAACGCAATTCTTCTCGTTGGACTCCAGCAGAAACGCCAGCTCCTGCCGCAGCTCGAAGCTCCGCCGCGCCATGCGGATCAGCTCCTCCGGTTTCTGCGGCATCGCCGACAGTTCCGTCTCCAGCGATTTCAGCGCGTTCACCAGCGCGTCATACGCCTCGCGGTTCTGCTCGACGAATGCCTCGCGCTCTCCTCGCGCAAAGGAAAATCTCCCATCGCGCGGCGCAAACGCCTCAAAAAACGTCCGGCTGCGCTCCCGGATCCTCTGCGTCCTCCGCAGCAGCGCCGCCGATCCCAGCTTCGCCAGCCGCAGCGTCTGGTCCGTGTCCCGCGCCAGTTCGTCCACCCGGTAATTCGAAATCTGCCGCCCGAAATAATCGCTGGCCACGTCCTCGATCTCGTGCGCCTCGTCAAACACCACCGCCGAATACTCCGGCAGAATGCTCCCGAAATCGTCCTTCTTCAGCGCCAGGTCCGCGAAAAACAGATGATGATTCACGATAATCAAATTCGCTTCCCGCGCCCGCTGGTGCATCGCCGTCAGAAAACACCGCTGAAAATCCGCACACTTCTGCCCCGTGCAGGTGTCCCGCCGCGCATCCAATTTTCCCCACAGTTCCGAATCGTCCGAGAGGAAATTCAGCTCCGCGCGGTCCCCCGTCTCCGTCACCTGCGCCCAGTCGCGAATCTGCCGGAAAGCGTCCAGCTCTTCCATCCCCGCCAGCATGGGCTGGTCGCCCATCTGGTCCATCTTGCTCCAGCACAAAAAATTCCCGCGCCCCTTCATTACCGCGACCTTCAGCTCCGGCGCAAAATGCTTCTGTAAAAACGGCACGTCCTTCTGGTACAGCTGCTCCTGCAGCGATTTCGTCGCCGTCGAGATCACCACCCGCCGCCCGCTCATCAGCGCCGGCAGCAGATACGCCAGCGTCTTGCCCGTTCCCGTTCCTGCCTCCACAATCGCGTGCTGGTGCGTTTCAAACGCCTCCTGCACCACCTCGGCCATCTCCAGTTGCGCCGCGCGGTGCTCGTAACCCCGCGGCATAGCCTTCTCCAGCAGCCCTCCCGGCCCAAAAATCGCCGCAATCGACGGCCTTTCTCCCTCTTCAGCGGACCCCTTCTCCGCGCGCGCCCGCGGCTCCTCCTCCGTCAAGGGCGCGTAGTGCCGTTCCACAATCGTTTCGGGGGAAGATTCAGCTTCGCCGCCACCAGCCCGCGCGGCCGCTTTCTTTGAAATTCGTTTAGCCAGAAAAGAACTCTCCGGAAGTTTCGCTTGCCACCATCAGCGCCCTTACAATAACACAGCGCCGCTCTCCCCTTCCAAGCCTCCCCCGCCCACGCATTCCGCCCCTATTAGTCTTAGAGCAACTCCCGCGGTTCTTCCCCGCATCCCACTCTTCTAAATGCTAGATTTGTCATGAATTTCGCGGCCAAACAAGGCCGCCCAAGCCCATGGCGCAAGATTCCAATTCGAGGTGCCTCATGCAACGCACGTCTCTAACTCTTTCCACGCTTCTCCTCGCCTCTCTCCTCCTCTCCTCTTGCAGCGGCGTCCCTAACGCCACCACTCCTCCCGCCTCCGGCAACGCCACCGTCAACGTCACTTTCACCGACACTCCTCCCATCGGCGTCTCCGTCCTCTCCTTCACCGTCACTCTCTCCGGCCTCACCCTCAATCCCTCTTCCGGCACGCCCGTAAATTTCACGCTCTCTCCCAATCCGCTTTCCGTCGAACTCACCCGCCTGCAGAGCGATTCCTTCCTCGGCGCCACCTCCGCCGCGGTCCCCTCCGGCACCTACTCCGGCGTCACCGTCGCCGTCGCCAGCTCTAAAATGGTGGTCTTCAACGGCAGCGGCGCCACCATCGCCACCACCTGCTTGAATAACACCCTCTGCACCCTCACCCCCATCTCCGCCGCCTCCGTCACCTACACCTTTCCCACCGCCCTCTCCCTCGCCACCGCCCAGCAAACCGGCATCGCCATCGATTTCAATCTCAATAACGCCATCACCGCCGCCCTCGGCGTGGACTTTACCCTCGCCGGCGCCGTCACCGCCACCAATCTCCCCCACACCGGCACGCCCACCGGCGCTCTCGACCTCATCGAGGATTTCACCGGCACCGTCACCGCCTACAATCCCACCACCGGCAGTGTCACCGTCACCTCCGGCACTCGCGGCACTCTTACCGGCACCGTCGGCGCCGCCACCGCTTACAGCGACCCCCGCACCATTTGCGCTTCCGCCGGCGTCGCCTGTTTGGCCACGGGAGAGACCATCAGCGTCGATGCCGCTCTCAATCCCAGCGGCACCCTCGCGATCAACGCTGTCGATTTTATTGATACTACTTCCGTGGACGTTCTCGAAGGCGTCATCTACCAGGTTCCCGGCTCCGCCACATCCTTCAGCATGGTCCTCGCCGACAAAGTCGTCGTCACCAGCGCCAACACTTCCCTCACCGGCGCCGCCGCCGGCGACATCGTGGACCTCTCCTGGTCTCCTTTGCCAGCGCTTCCTCCCACTTTCTTCGTGGATTATGCGGGCACGGGCATGGGGACCAACTTCGCCGGCAATGTAGCCTATTTCGCCGGTGCCTCGGATTCCAGCGTCCTCTTCCCCGGCCAGACCGTCATGGTCACCGTCACCGGAGCCACCAACGTCCTCAGCGCAACTTCCCCTCCCGTCAACACCATTTCCGCCACCGCCACCCGCATCCTTCTCCGCCATTCCCGCTTCACCGCCACGGTGTACACTGCTGGCGGCGCCAATCCCTTCACCCTCACCAACACCACGCTCCCGCCTTTCTTCGGCTCCTTTGGCGCTACCAATCCCACGGTCCAGGCTTTCTCCAACATCACCAACTACGACAACGTCGCCGGCTACGCCAGTCTCGCCTCCAACGACGTCGTCTCCCTGCGCGCCCTATACCTTCCAAAGCTCGGCATCACTGCCTCTCCCATGTTCTTCGCCACCAAGGTCCGCAAACACTGATCCCCGCGCATCACGCAGTCTGCGCCGCCGGCCCGGACGCCACCGCCGGCGTCCCCCGCTGGAAACCCTTGTACACCGCCAGCGCGATCGCTCCCATGCCCCACAGGAACACCGCGAAGTGCGCCAATCCGCCCAAATGCGGAACCAGAATCACCACCCGGATCGCCACCACGCCCAGCAGCATCCGCGCCGCCAGCGCCCATCCATCTCCCACCGGCGCCGCTCCCAGTATCCAGCCCCCCACAATCGCCCCCACCGCAAACTGCGCGCAGTAGAGCAGCACCAGCCAGAGCATCAACACCGCAATCCCCAGCGGAATCCCGATCATCGTCACCAAAGCGATTCCAAACGCAATCGGCATCCCGAACAACACCAGCGCTCCCAGCCCGAACGACGCCCCGTAGTTCCCCGCCTCCCCGCTCACCCGCCGCGCAAATCCCGGCCACAGCAGGAATACAACCAGCCCGAACAGCAGCGTCCCCAGCGACCACACCACCTGCATCCCGTAGTGATGCGAAGCCCACCTCCGCGGCTGCTCCTTGTACTCTTCATACTCCAGCGGCGACGCCAGTTTCGCCTGCGGCGATACCTCCGCAACTTCCTTCCCCTTGAACTTCGTCTTCCCCTGAATCTGCGCACTCGAGGCGATATTCAAGCTCCGTCCCATCAGTTTGAAATCTCCGCCAATCACGCCGGATAACATGGTGTTCTTGGCATACGCCAGCACATCCCGCCCGATGCTCCCGTCGAGGGACAAACTGCCGCAAGCCGCCACCAACCCGCCTTTGATCTGCGCCCCGCTGTCCTGGTCGAAGATCTCCGTGAAGCTGGTCACGTTGCGCCCCACCGTTCCGCTGATGCTCAGCGCGCTCGCGAACGTTCGCACGCTTCCATCCACCTTGCCATTGATCCGCAGGCTCTTTGTGAAAGCGATCACGTCGCCCGCCACGTGTCCGTTCACGTCCACGCTTTCCCCGGCCGCCACCAGATCCCCGTCCACCGTCCCGTCAATCCGCACGCGGGCAGCCGCCACGTACAGATCGTTGTGGATGACCTCGTCCTTCGCCAGCGTGTAAATTTCCTTCTGGAACGAATGACCGGACATATTCACGCGCACATCCGCACTCGCTCCTCCCGGCAGCGCCAGCAGCGCGCAAAAGGAAGCAAGAACCACCGCCATCGCGCGTGGCCGCCTCAGCCACCGCCGCGCGAACAGCGCCACCGTCCCCGCCATCGTTACCATTGCCAGAATCTCTATCAGTGAAATCATGGATTGCCACCCTTTCCAGAATGCTCCTTGAAATATCAGCATGCTGACCACATCGCTTCCGCCAAAACCAATCTCATCCAGCCGCCCCATCACCGGCTCCAGAATTCCGGCGTACAGCCCGTACACTCCCGTCGCTGCCAGCCCCAGCACCGCTCCCCAGATCCACGGCAGCGGCGGCCCCGCTCTCCCCGGCAGCGCCGCCAGCCGCTCCGGCAGCGGCTCCTCTTCCTCCATCATCGCCCGCTTCAGCAGCTTCGTTTCGCTCCCCAGCGCCCGCAGCAGTTCCCGGCAACCCGCGCACTCCTCCGTATGCGCGGAGACTTCCCGCGCCCGCGCCCGCTCCATCTGCCCTTCCAGATACAGCAGGCAGTCCATCTCATCCACATGCTCCGCCATCCGTTGCTCCCTCTCGCTCACCGCGTACCTCCCGCCGCCAGCGCTCCCGGCCGTTCCAGCGCCTGCCTCAATTCCTGCCGCGCCCGCAGCAGCACCACGCCCACATAACCCCGCGGCACTCCCAGCGCCTCCGCAATCTCGTCGTAATCCATCTCCGAGTAGTACCGCAGCACCAGCGCCATCCGCGCCCGCGCCGGCAGCCTTCCCAGCGCCCCGCGCACCTCCTCGCTCGTGATCCGCGCAATCAGCCGCTCCAACTGCCCCGGCGCCGGATGCGCCAGCGGCAGCTCCGCCACGTCTTCCGTCTCCTTGTCCTGCCGCCCCTTGCGCCTTCGCAGCATGTCCCAGCAATGGTTCGCGGAAACCTTATACAACCACGCGCTGAAGGATCGCGAAGGATCGTACTGCCCGATTTTTTCCCGCACCTTCATAAATATCTCCGTCGTGGCATCCTCCGCATCCTCGCGCGTCGGCAGCGCCCTCCGGCAAAACCGGAAAATCGCCGGAGCGCACTGCCGATAAATCTCTCCCCAGGCCTCGGCATCCCCCGCCTGAGCCCGCTGCACCGCCTCCCCAGGTTCGATCCTGCCCGGCACGCTCATCCGCTTTGTTTTCGTACCTTCCATATATCAATACGCAAGAAACGACAGAAACTTTCACCCCTGTAAGTCTATGTAACGCCAGGCCTTTGCGCCGTTTGCATCCTGGTGCTGTACAACCGGGAAGCCGGGCAGAATTTCTCTGCCATCTCTACCCCTGCCACCTTTTCTTCATCACGCCCCGCAACCCGCCCAATATACACCCCCCAAAACAAAGCGGCCCCGACCGAAGCCGGAGCCGCCGCAATTCCCCCTCCGCAATTTCGCGGAAGCGTTAGAAGGTAAACTTCACCGCCAACTGCAACCCTCGCGGTCCCCCGCTCCCTAGGAACGGATACCCGATTCCCACGTCGCCGGTCGCCGCCAGCCCCAGCGAACCGCAACTGCGGCCAACTGTAACTCCAGGACAGGGAGATCCCGGCCCTAGGGGCAATCCATTGGCAATTCCATTCGGCGCCGCATCGGCGATGAAGTAGGGCAGATACGGATTGGCAAAGTTCGGATGATTAAAGAGGTTAAACGCCTCCGCGCGGAACTGCACCTTGATCCGCTCGTTGATCTTCGTGTCCTTAAAGATGGAAAAATCAAACTGCCGGAAGTCCGGTCCCCTCAATGAATTGCGTCCCAGGCCGCCAAAATGTCTCGTTCCCACGTCGCAGAACGATGCGCCGCCGTCTCCCCCCACTTGATAGGCGCACGGAACCGCAAAGGCGGTAAGGTCCAGGAAGTTCCTGGGGTCGCTGCGGTTATAGGTAATCGTCCCGGCTACATCCGGCCGGCCGAATCCTCCTCCACTGCCGTCATAATCGCCCCAGAAATTGTAGTTGAGCTGGAACGGCTGCCCGGACTGCACCGTGACGATGCCGTTGACTCCCCACCCATCCGTCAGCTTGCTCATGCTCCCCTTGCGGTCGGGGAAGTTGTACGTGAAGTTCCAGGTGAGGTGCTTACGCACGTCGAAGTTGGAATTTCCGCGGTTCATTCCAATCGGCGACATGCTGTCGTTGGGCTGCGCCGCGTTGGGCACGTAGTCCTCTCCATCGCTCGCGTCGTCGATCGAATGCGACCAATTAAAACTCGCAGTCGAACTGAGCCCCTTCCAGTTATTAATCTTCCAGCTCAGCTGTAGCGAGCTGTACGCCGAATTGGCCGAAGCCTCTTCCCAGTTGATGTACCAGAACGGCGACGCCGACAAATGCCGTGGCGCGCCCCAGTCGTTGATGCAGCCGCAGAGCACATCCGCCGCCGTGATTTCCGCTTGCGACGGCTGGTTGATATCCCGGAAGCGCAGCAATTTATGCCCGTTCGATCCCACATACCCCACCTGCAAGACCATGTAGCGGTTGATCTCCTGCTGCAGGTTCAGGTTGTAGTTCTGCATGTACGGCGTGCGCATCTTGGGGTCTACGCCGAAGGCGTCCCCCATCGGCGACGCGCCGGGAACGTCAAAAACAGGTATCGCGGCGTTCAGCGTTCCTCCGGTGATTCCCGCAAACGAAATGGGGTTGGGCCCAAATCCCGCATAGGCCGGCCCCGGATCGAAGCTGCTGTTCCACGGCAGGTGTCCCAGGAACATGTCGTGCGATACGGAGTCATAGAAGAAACCGTAGCCGGCGCGCAAAACCGTCTTGCCCTTGCCGTTCACGTCCCAGGCCAGGCTCACTCGCGGCCCGAAATTATTCTTGTCCGGTGCATAAAGGCCGGCGCCGTTCAAGAGGATGCCCGTTCCCGTCACGGGATCTACGTTCGTGAAATTCCCGTTATCTTCCTTAATCACTCCGTAGTAGTCCCAGCGCACTCCGTAATTCACCGTCAGGTTCTTCCTCCACCGGAAGCTGTCCTGCACGTAGAACGCATGCGAGTTCTGGCTGGTGTTGCGGCTGGTGTTGCCGATTAGCCGCTTGCCGTCCGCCGGCGTGCCCGCGAGGAACGCGCCAAGGTTGTCAAAACTGAGCTTGCCGCGCCCGGTCCGGTTGAACATCTGCCAGATCGTCGTGCGCCGCATTTCATACCCGAACTTGATGGCGTGCCCCGCACGGTTCATCGAAATGTTGTCCATGAAGTGCAGGTTGGTGTCCACGCGCTCGCGCGGATCCCCGTTGTCCGCTCCGATCGGAGCAAATCCGCCCACGCTGATTTTGGGCAAACCAAAATCATACGCGCTCACCCCGGTATTCAGTCCGATCGTTCCCGGATCGAAGTTGCGATCCTCCGGAAAAAATCCTTCCACGAACCGGTTCAGCCCGAACCGCGCTTCATTCACCAGATTGGGGTTGATCGTGTACACGTGCGATGCGGACACCACTTGCACTCGCGTCGGCGTCGCCGTGTTGAACCCCGGCACCAATCCCCCGCCCACCAGCGCCAGCGGGAAACTCTGGTCGCTGTCGCCGAAGTAGTACCGCCCCGTGAGCATCTGCTTCTTCCCGATGTTGTGATCCACCTTGGCGATCAGGCTGTCCACCCGGTTCGTAAACGGCGTCGCCAGGGCGGCGTTGGTCGATACCAGCGTCTGCCCGTCCAGCCCGTCCGTAATGCACGAGCCGGGCAGGTTCGCCGCGGGCCACGGATTCCGCGCCAGGATCGCCGCGATCACAGGGTTGATTCCCCCTCCGGGCGTGTAGGTCGTAATGTCCACCGCCGTCGGCACGCACGCCGGGCTGCTCTGCGCTCCATGCTCGCGCGTTCCCTCGTAGTCGAAGAAGAAGAACGTCCCGTCCTTGCGAATCGGTCCGCCCAGCGACCCGCCGAACTGATTGTTGCGGAACTCCTGCTGCGGCCCCGCCGAAGCCTCGTCGAAGTAGTTCCGCGCATTCAGCGCCGTGTCCCGGAAATACTCCAGCCCCGTCCCGTGCCATTCGTTCGTCCCGCTCTTGGTCACCACGTTGATCACGCCGCCCGCGCTGCGCCCGTATTCCGGCTCGAAATTCGACAGCACCCTCATCTCCGCCACCGCTTCCACCGGCAGAATCGTCGCCGGCGTCCCGAACACTCCCGCCTCATTGATCGATGGGTCGTTGCGGTACCCGTCGTTCATGTCCGTCCCGTCCAGCAAATAGTTGTTCGAACGTCCGCGCGCCCCGTTCATCGAGAAAATTCCGTACGACCCCGGCGAATCCGTGATCTGGTCCGGCGATCCCGCCACGCCCGGCACCAGGAAGATCAGCTTCTGGTAGTCCCGTCCGTTCACCGGAAGGCCGCTCATCTCCGTGGCCGCGACCATTCCGCCCATCGTGTTCGATGTCGTCTCGATCTGCGGCAGCGCCTCGCCCGACACCTCCACCTTCTGTGTTATCTCTCCCGGCTGCAGCGTCACGTCCACCCGGTTCGTCGACGCCACTTCCACCTGGATGCTCGTCACGATCCCCGTCCGGAATCCCGCCTTCTCCACCGACACGCTGTAATTCCCAATGGGCAGCTCCGGCACTTTGTAGCTGCCGTCCTCCGCGGTGTTCGCCGTCCGCGTCAGCCCCGTATCCAGATTCTTCACCGTCACGTTCGCGCCCGCCACCGACCCGCCCGACGAATCCATGACCGTTCCCAAAATCGATCCCCGGTACGTCTGCGCCCCAACTCCCAGCGCCAGCATCAGTACCGCGGCACACACCATCCACGCGCCGCGCATCCACAAAGCGGTGTTCTTCATTGCATTCTCCTTTGTCATTGAACCCATGCGCCCACCCCTGAGCAAGCGCTATCCGCAACAAACGCCATGCCGATAGACCCGGCAAGGCCGTCTACCCCGTTCTTAGGCAGTACACTATTCCCACCTTCCCCGCGCGTCAAGAACTTCCTCTCCGCCCCCAGCCCTCCTCCTCCCCCGAATACCCAAGCACGCTCCCCTCAAATGCTGTAAATTGGTAGTTCACATCCCATGCCTCTAAAACTCCCATCCCTCGTCATCCTCGGCCGTCCCAATGTCGGCAAATCCACCCTGTTCAATCGCCTCACCGGCACCCGCCGCTCCATCGTCACCGACGAACCCGGCATCACCCGCGACCGCATCTACGGCCAGGCCCACTGGCGCGGCCGCACCTTCGAAGTCGTCGACACCGGCGGCATCGTCATCGGCGATAACGCCCTCATCCCCAAGGAGATCTTTCGCCAGGCCAAGGTCGCCATCCAGAACGCCGGCCTCCTCGTCCTCGTCGTCGATAGCCACGCCGGCCTCGTCCCCCTCGACGCCGAAATGGCCCAGATGCTCCGCACCACCGGCATACCCTTCGTCATCGCCGCCAACAAAACCGACACCATGCGCCAGGAAGTTCAGTCCGCCGTCTTCCACGAACTCGGCGCCACCGTCTTTCCCATTTCCTCCGAGCACGGCACCGGCATCGACGATCTCCTCGACCACGCCATTCACACCCTCGCCGCCCGCGAAACTCCCGACGTCGTCCCCGTCGAGTCCGTCGAAGTCGCCATCATGGGCCGCCCCAACGTCGGCAAATCCACCCTCCTCAATCTCCTCGCCGGCGAAGAGCGCGCCATCGTCTCCCCCGAAGCCGGCACCACCCGCGACAGCGTGGACACCGAAACCATTCACGACGGCAAGCTCTACCGCTTCGTGGACACCGCCGGCATGCGCAAAAAAGGAAAAACCAAGCTCGTCGCCGAAAAACTCAGCGTGGTCATGGCCCGCCGCAGCCTCGAACGCGCCGACGTCGCCCTCCTGGTCATTGACGCCGAACACGGCGTCACCCAAGGCGACGCCACCATCGGCACCTACGCCGAACAGTCCGGCCGCTCCGTCATCATCGTCATGAACAAATGGGACCTCGCCGTCGAAGCCGCACGCGCCGCACGCGACAAGGCCGCCGCCGACATGCTCAAGAAAAAAGTCCCCGACAAGCGCAACGCCATCGTGGGCTTCGACAAGGACCGCCTCCTCCACGATTACGAAAAAATGGTCCGCGAAAAACTTAAGTTCCTCAGCTACGCCCCCGTCGTCTTTATGTCCGCCAAAACCGGCGAACGCGCCGAGCGTCTCTATCCCCTCATCGAAAAAGTCGCCGCCGCTCGCAGAAAAAAAATCCCCACGCCCGAACTCAACCGCTGGCTCGCCGGCGTGGACCTCAGCCGCGGCACCACTCCCAAGGCCCGCCCCGTCAAAATTTTCTATATCACCCAGGCCAAGGCCTCTCCGCCCACCTTCGTCCTTTTCTCCAACCAGAAAACCGCCCTCCATTTCAGCTACGAGCGCTTCCTCGAAAACCAGCTCCGCGCCTCCTTCGATTTCACCGGCACTCCCGTGCGCTTCGTCCAGCGCCTCCGCCAGCGCCCCCCGCGCGAAAAGCACGAAAAGCGCCTGCCCCGCGGCACGGATCGTCGCTGACCCCTCGCGCCTCGTTGACTCCCTCGATTTTTCGTCTACCATGAGGGAGTCGCCGCGCCCTTAAACCGCCATGCCCAACAACGGACACTCCGCGCCTCCCTCCCCCGACGCCCCTCTTTTCCGCATCGGCGAAGTCAGCCGCCTCACCAACACCAAAGCCTTCGTCCTCCGCTACTGGGAAACCGAATTCCCCATGCTCCAGCCCGTCAAAACTCCCGCCGGCCACCGCTTCTATCGCCAGCAGGACGTCGAACTCGTCCTCACCATCAAGCGCCTCCTCCACGACGAAGGCTTCACCATCGCCGGCGCCCGCCGCCTCCTCCAGGAAAACCACTCCCAGCTCCCGCCCGAATCCACCTCCTCCTCCAACTCCGCCCAGCTCCTCAGCCGCAAAATGCTCCTCGACCTCCGCGACACCCTCCGCGCTTTCTTGACGCTGCTCGAACGCAAGTGATAACCTGCTTATGCAGTTCGGTCGGGGCGTAGCGCAGCCTGGTAGCGCGCACGCTTGGGGTGCGTGAGGTCCCCGGTTCAAATCCGGGCGCCCCGACCATTTTTCACTTTCTCCTAGAACCCTTTTCCCTCATCCCCCTGCACCCGCCTGCACTTTCGCGTAAACTAGTCTTGTAGCATTTTCTTTATCCGGACGAACCAACACCAATGACCAAATCACCCCAAAAGACGCCCCACATCCTCCTCACCAACGACGACGGCTTCCACGCCCCCGGCCTCGCCGCCCTCTCCGCCGCTCTCCGCCCCTGGGCCAGGCTCAGCATCGTCGCCCCCAACCGCGAACAAAGCGGCGCCGCCCAGTCCCTCACCCTGCGCACTCCCATCGTCTGCCACGAACGCGGCGAAAACCAATGGGCCATCGAAGGCACTCCCGCCGACTGCGTCATCGTCGCCCTCCATAAACTTCTTCCCGAGCCCCCCGACCTGCTCCTCTCCGGCATCAATCACGGCGCCAACCTCGGCGAAAATGCCTACTACTCCGGCACCGTCGGCGCCGCCCGCGAAGGCGCTCTCCATCACGTTCCCTCCTGCGCCCTCTCTCTCTGCTCCAAACTCGCCGCCGCCGATTTCTCCGCCGCCGCCCGCGTCGCCCGCCATATCGCCGAACTCATCCTGAACGAACCTCTCCCTGATCAAGTCCTCCTCAACGTCAATGTCCCCGAAAAATGGGAGGGTAATGTAAAATTCACCCGCCAGTCCAAAAAAATCACCCGCAACCATCTCCTGGAAGGCCGCGACCCCAAAGGCCGCGCCTACTACTGGCTCTCCGAACAGCGCCTCGATAAAGACGCAGAAAACGACACCGACTACGCCGCCATCTTTTCGAAATCCGTCTCCATCACCCCTCTCCACCTCGACCCCACTCACACCCAATCCCTCAACCACCTCTCCCACTGGGCCAAGCCCCTCCACTCCGCCTTCGAACGCTAACCGCTCTCCTCGCGCAGCGCCGTACCGAAAACTATCTCCACTCCGCTTCCCCGCACCCGCAACTTGCGCTATCCTATCGCCTCAATGGCCTCCCAAAAATCCTACGACGCCGCCGTCATCGGCGCAGGCGTCTTCGGCGCCTGGACCGCCTCGCATCTCGCCCGCCGCGGGCACCGCGTCCTCCTCCTCGATTCCTACAGCCCCGGCCACTCCCGCGCCAGCTCCGGCGGCGAATCCCGCATCCACCGCATGGCCTACGGCGCCGACGAAATCTATACCCGCTGGTCCCAGCGCTCCCTCCTCCAATGGAAGGACCTCTTCGCCGCCAGCAAAAATCTCCATCTCTTCCGCCAGACCGGCGTCCTCTGGCTCGCCGGCGAAGACACCACGCAACTCCTCCGCACCCAGGAAACTCTCCGCCGCTGCGCCGTCAATTTCCTGCACCTCGATCGCCCCGCCCTCGAACGCCTCTACCCCCACATGAACTTCGATGGCGTCGCCGCCGGTCTCCTCGAACCCGAAGCCGGCGTCCTCCTCGCCCGCCGCGCCCTCGTCGCCACCATCCAGGACGCCCTCTCCCGCGGCGTCGAATTCCGCCACGCCGCCGTCGAACCCCCGCGCTCCTCCGGCCGCCTCTCTTCCCTCTCCACTCTCGCCGGCGAAAAAATCTCCGCCGACGCCTACGTCTTCGCCTGCGGCCCCTGGCTCGGCAAACTTTTTCCGGAACTCCTCGGCCCGCGCATCTTTCCCACCCGCCAGGAAGTTTTCTTCTTCGCTCCGCCCCCGGGCGATTCCCGTTTCGCTCCCCCCGCCTCCCCCGCCTGGCTCTTTCAGGACGATCAGGTCTACGGCCTCCCCGACGTCGAATCCCGCGGCTTCAAAGTCGGCCTCGACTGGCACGGCGAACTCATCGACCCGGACACCCAGTCCCGCACCGTCACCCCCGCCGTCGCCGACTGGGTCCGCTCCTACATCGCCCGCCGCTTCCCCGCCCTCGCCGGCGCTCCCTTAACCGAAACCCGCGTCTGCCAGTACGAAAACACCTCCAACGGCGACTTCCTCATCGACCGCCACCCCGAAATCCCCAATCTCTGGTTCGCCGGCGGCGGCTCCGGCCACGGCTTCAAACACGGCCCCGCCCTCGGCGAATACCTAGCCGCCCAACTCGAAAACAACTCCACCCCCGAACCCCGCTTCTCCCTCTCCACCAAACACTTCCACCAACACCGCTCCATCTTCTAACGGGGGCACGAAGGGGGGTGACGGGGGGTGCCGCACCCTTTTGGTTTTTAAAAGGGTGCGGGTTTTGATTCCCAAATCCCAAACCCTCCCACACCAGTTCTTTCTCTTTCTCTTTCTCTTTCTCTTTCTCTTTCTCTTTCTCTTTCTCTTTCTCTTTCTCTTTCTCTTTCTCTTCCCTATCTCCCTCCCCCTCTCCTTCGTCCCCCTCACCCCTACACCGCATCAATCCGAATCAACCCCCGCTCCCCCTTCTCATACTCCGACCAACTGCTCCACCTCCACTCCCCCGGATGCTCGACCAACCCCCGCGCCACCGGATTCGCATGCATGTACTCGATCTTCTCCCGCACCTTCCCCTCGCTCCACACATTGAAATCGTAAAACCGCCGCTCCCAGAAGTGCTCGTCCTTCTCCCCCATCCCCGCAAAATCCGGCGACAACCACCCCTCCGGTTTCCCGCGCATCCCTCCGCGCAACCCCCGCGACACCCTCTGCTTCAGCACTTGCAAAACGATCGACGGATTCGCTTCCTTCGCCTCGCTCATCAGCAAATGCACATGCTCGGGCATCACCACATACCCCGCCAGCCGAAATCCGTAGTGCGCCCGCACTTCATCGAGAATCATCACAAAGAAATCCCGCGCCTCAGCCGTTCCCAGCAGCGCCCGCCGCTGATAACAACTGAACGTGACGAAATGCAGGTCTCCCCGCCCGTAATATCTCCGCAACGGATTGCGCATCCCCAACCCCCGCACCCTTTGAAAAACGCAAAGGGTGCGGCACCCCCTCTCTCCTTCATACAAAACGCCTTGCCCGACTGATATACTCCACTCATGCTCTCCAGGCAATCAATTCCGCACCATTCATCCTCCGCCCCACCCGCCACTCTCCATTCCACGAAGAACTTCATGGGCCGCACAGGGATTGGCTTGCCAGTTGATATTCCAAAGGTGCAACCATGAGAAAGTTTCCGCTGTTCTTTTTGGTTTTCTGCCTGGCTGTGGCCGCCTTGGCTTCTGATCAAGGCTCTCCGCAAGGCGCATGGTTGCAGGACGGCACGAAATGGACTAATGCGCCAGCTGACATTAATCCTCACCTCCAGTCCGCCCCGGTGGCGCTCCTCTATTTTGGTAAGGATCATAGATTCGCGCTTCTCTATTGCACTGTGGTTCGTGTCCCGAGGCAATACATGACCATTAGCAACGGAGACCCGCGTGCCGTTTATCAAGGGGAATGGAAGGCCCGCCAGCGCAGTATTTCAGTTGCATACCAGTTGGTAGAAGCCACGATACTCCTGAAAGGTCAAGAACTGCCCGGCCCGATGCAATACGCAACGATTCAAGTCTCGTCAGGCGCGCTAATAACCCTGGATGGTAAAACATTTCGTCGGGCGGCCTCTCTGGACAAGAGCGCCTCCGAGGCATTGCATGGGACAAAACCCTCCTCTCTGCCAGTGCCATCCCCTGAATGTGTCGGTACAACCGGGGGTGCCGCACCCTTTTCGCCTCTGAAAGGGTGCGGGTTTTCTCTTTCTTCGGCTTGGCTGGATCCCCCGGCGGGAACTCGCACACTGGTTCTGCGCAATGGAACCTCAGCGTTCCAGTAGTCACCACCGCTACCCCCTCCAAACGAACCATTTACCAATATCTATTTGACAAACAGTACCACTCATGCTATATTTTCCCGTGATTCGCGCCCCTCACCTCCGCCCCCAACCCCCACAGCCCCAAACTGCTCCCCGTTCACTCTTCCAAGAACAGGAGCGTGCCGCAACTATCCTCCAATCAATAATTTGCGCACTCTTTGCAAAAACACCGGGGGTGCCGAGCCTTACTGACAACCGTGAACTGTCAACTTCTCCTAACTCCTTTACAATCTGCACTTACAAAAAATCCGCCCCTAACTCCTTTATCATCTGCACTTCCAAAACAAAGGACTTAAAACCCCGCAGAATCAACACTTAGAAAGCTCCAACAAGATGTTGGGGCGGGAGAAGGAGGGAACCACAAGCCGAGGACACCTATACTATGGGGTTTTTCTTGTGTCCAGTGGAAAGTTGGACATTTGTGTCCGTTGGTGTCCTGCTATTTAACAGTTGGACACATGGTGCTTTTTTATGGTGGGAGCGGTGCGGCCGCTGTTTCGAGCGGAGCGCCTCCCGGTTCGCGGCCCGGTTTGTCTGATGGCGCGGCGGCTGGCTGGCGCGGCGGCAGGTTGCGGCGGGATTCCTGCGGGGCGCGAGTGGGGGCCGCGAGAGGTAGGCGCGGAGCGGTCAGCGGCTGTACCGCGTGAGAATTCGCAGGAGTGCGGGCTTTCCTTTTTTTGCCTGGCCGATTGCTGGCCGGATGAGCTTGCGGAGTTCGGCGAAGAGATCCTCTCGGAAGTCATCGAGGGCCGGATCGGCGCTCGAGCTGCGGCGCAATCCTACCAGCGCTTTCGCGATGCGGTCCTCCGTGCCTCGGCTTTGTGGCGCAGAGCGTGCGGCCGGCTTTGGACCTGGTGGGTGGGGTTTTACGGGCTTTTTCGGGGGGCGTGGGGCCCCTTTTTTTTTGGTGGATTTTCCGAGTGCGGCGTTCACGGCCCGCTGGCCCAGCGCCGCCGCGGCCCCTCCGAGTGCTTCCGTGAGAATCGTCATTTTCTGAGCTCCTCCGCGAGTTCCTCCGGGGTTTGCCAGTACTCGACGTGCACGTTTCCCTGCGGGTCGATATAGCGGAATCGGGGCCGGTTGAGTTGGTCGCGGGTGAGCGTGGCGAGGCCTTCGGTGTTTTCGGCCTGCTTCATGCTGCGGAAGCGAAAGGCGCGGTTGGCTCTCTGGTCGGCTCGCTTCGCCTTGCCGTTTTGCCATCGGCGTTTCACTGAGGCGAGGTACTTCTCCGGATTGGCTTTTTGCCAGCGCTTCACGCGCTCGGTTTCTTTGCTAGCCATCGTGGCGCACTTCCGGTGCGGCGGCTGGCTTGAGCGGTTCTGGTGGGCGGATTTCTTTTTCTTCGTGCATGGGAGCGCGGCGACGGCTCGGCCGGCCGCCGCCGCGCTTGACGCTGCGGAGCGTCTTCGTGGTCGCGGTTCGGAGTGTAGCGCTGCGGGGGCGCGGCGGGAAGTGAAACATTTGTGCCGGTGGCTAAAAGTGCGTGGCGGTGTGTGGGAGCGTAGGCGGGGGTGGGTTTTGGAAGGGTGTGAGCGGCGGCCGGCGAGGGCCGCGGCGGCGGCGGCGCGGCGACCGGTGAAACGTTTGTTGCGGTCGATTTTTCGGGGTGTTGTGGGTCGCGGCGATCGCGGCGGCTTCGTCCTGGGGCTTCCTGGTGCTTTGTTTTTCTGGCGGGGCGGGGATTTCGTGGGCGCGGCTGAGGCGGCGGCATGGGTGTGATTTGTTTTTCTCTGGCGAATTCCTTCCCCCTCCCCCGGCCTCGAGGGGGAAGGAGTTCGCTCTTTCTTTTTCTGTTCGCGCTGGTCCTTGCACGGCGAGGGACGCGCAGCGGCCCTCGACGTGCGGAGCTGGTCCGCGCGGAAGGCGCGGCGGCGGGTGGCCGTTGCTTTTGCTTTTTCCGGCGAGGAAGCCCCGAGCAGGCCCGGCGCGGAGCGCCGGAAGATCGCCGAAAGCGGGGCCGACGACAGAGGCCCGCGATGCGCCACGCGCAGCGGGGCGCGAACAGCGGGCCGACAGAGGAGGCGCGAGCGGCGGCGCGGGCCGCAGGCCGGAGCCGAGCGCAGCGAGAGCGCAGGCCGGAGGCGCAATGCGCCGCCGCGCCGCCGCCCGGCGACAGAGGCCAGACGGACCGGCCAACAGGCGGCGGCCAGAGCGAGCGCCCGCCCACGGCGGGCGCGAGCGGAGAAGACGCGCGAAGCGGCGCGCCCGGAGACGCGAGCGCCCGATGAGGGCGCCCGCGGCGAGGACGCGCCAGCGCAGCGCAACCGCTTTTCGGGGAGGGTTCGGGAGGGGCGGATGCCCCGCCCGACAGAACGGCACGCAGCGCAGCGCCGCAGGCGCGGAGCGAAGGGCACCACAATTCTTTCTTTGGACTTCGCAGCGGAGGGCCGCCCCACGGTTTTGCGGCCCGCAGCGGAACCTCATCGAGGAGCGCAGCGCGGACTCGCGCGGAGCGGAATGCTCGCGAAGCGCCGGGTTAGCCTGGTTACCAGCTGGTCTCGATGCGCAGCACGTCCTCCGGTTCGATGGACACCTTTACCGTGGGCTTGGTGTGGCGCAGCTTTTCGGCGAGCTCGACCAGGCGGGGGATGTGTTCCGGGCTGTCCGCGTGGATTTCGAGGACGATGTGTATCTTCGGTTGTGGTCCGGTGTCCACCGTGGCGCTGACCTTTTTCATTTGGGACCCTTGGGCGTGTCGCTGTTGAGGTTTGCGGCGACGTCGCGGGTGTGTTGCTCTGCCTTCGCCTTCCACCTGGCTTTGTCCTCCGCGCTTCCGTACGGGCGGGGGATGTCCAGTTGCCGCACGAGCTCTTCCGTCGATGGCGCTTCGTCTGCGCCCGCTTCGAACGGCTCGGCGTAAATGAGGAGCTGGTCTGTTGGTTCGAGGACACAGGGCAGCTGCCTGCCTAGTGCGGCCTCGATGGCTGCCGCTTGGTCTGCGCGGTTGACCTCGTGTTCCAGCGAGGCTTTTGTTTTTGCGTCGTCGCCGACGATGGCGACGACGACTGTCCATTTCTGCATCGGTTTTCCCTTTCTAGGATGCGGCGTTGCACCTGGTCGAAGCGATAGCTTACGTAGGCCTCGATGCCGAAGGCGGCGAGGGCTGAGGAGGAGACGGCCAGGACGATGACGCCGAGGATTTGCGTTAGGCTCATCGGTTCGGCTCCGGTGGAGGCGGCTGCGTGCGTGGCTCCGCCTTGGGGCGGTAGAGGGCACAACTACACTGGCTGCACCCGCTGGATGACCAATGGTAGGACTTCGGGTGTCCACACTTGCAGAGCACGCCGGGCCTCATGGTCGCCTCCACGGTTTGCTGTAGTTCCTGCAGGAGCAGATGCCGCAGAAGGCGGGGCCTTGGTCGGTGATGGCGTGGGCTTCGCGGTGGTGTCCACAGTCACACACGAACTGACCGGATGGCCTCACCGCGCAGCAGGCTTCTTCGTGCGCCAGCATTTGACTTCGAGTGAGGCGTGGGCGTCCGCGTTTGTTTTGCGGAGGGTGCTGTTCGAGAAGAAGGCGAGGAGCCCCGCGCTGATTGCTTGGCGGATGCTGGTCGCTTCGGCGGTGCCCGTTTGGATCTGCGGGCCTTTGGTCTTGTGTATCCAGCTGAATTGTAAGCGGTAGCGTAGCTGACTCGGCATGGCTCTCCTTTGCGTGGCTCATCGGGGGCCGCGCTTTCTGAGGGTTGTGAGGCGGCCACCGTCCGCGGAATGGATGGGCTTCTGGTGGCTGTTCGGGAGCAGCAGGGTTGAGGCGGCGGCGTCGGCCAGCGTGCGGATGGCTTCGGCGCGTTCGGGGGATAGGACGCCGTGCATGGTGCTGGTGCTTTCGGCGTTCTCGATGAGGAGCTGGCGGCAGATGGCCACGGCTGTTGTTCTGGTCATGCCTGCACCGTTTTTTCGCTGACCAGCGGGCAGGATTTGGCGTGGTCGATGAGGATCTCGAGGGCGGCGAGGTACTCGACGTCCTCGGGCTTTAGGCGGGAGTCGAGGAGGGCCAGCGCTTCGAATCGCTTGGCCCTCTCGCGGACTTTGGCGATGGCTTGGGTGATGGTCACTGTTTCACCTCCGTTGCGAGCGGCAGGTCGTGGATTTCGCGCGGGAGCGCGTTGGTGATGGCCTTGCCGATGTCGTCGGAGGGCAGTCCGGTGATGTAGGTGAGGGAGGAGGTTAGGCGGCGGTGTCCAAGGATTTGTTGGACGACGCGCAGGTCTTTGGTTTGTTCGTAGGCGCGTGAAGCGATGGTGCGCCGCAGGTCGTGAATGATGAGATTTCCCTTGACGCCCGCGGCTTTGCAGGCTCGCATCCAGTGGTTATAGATGGTTTGCTTGTGGATGGGGCGGGCTGTGGCGCTGCGGTCTGCCACGGTTTGGATCAGGGGTTGTGTCCTGCTGATTTTCTCGGCCCACACGAACAGGCGCGAGAGTTCGCCGGGGACGGGCAGCGAGCTGGTGCCTTCCGACTTGCGCCGGAAGGTGAGCACGTTGGTCGCGGGGTCGTAGCACTCGGGGGATACCCGGGCGGCTTCGCTGTTGCGCAGGCCGAGGTAGCGGCAGAGCATCAGGAAGGCGCGGAACCACGGGGTTGCGTGCAGGAGCAGATTCGAGAAATCCTCGTCGCTGCACACGCGGGTACGGTTTTGCCCTGGGGGAACTTTCGGCAGCGAGCGGGCAAGGCTCGTGCCGGTCACTTCGTCCACGAACTTGAGAAGGCGCATGAGGTTGCCCCGGTAGTTGTGCACCGTGGTCGGCTGCAGGCGGCTCTTCCAGTCGTTGACGAGGGCACTCAGGTCCACGGAGTGGATCTGGTGCGGTGGGCGCTCCTTCAAGTGGAGCGGGATGAGGTTGTGGAAGTAGCGCTCCGTTTTGTTTTTCGGGCTGCGGCCTTTCGTCCACGCTTCGACAAGTTGGCCGAACGTCCCGAAGCGCGGGCTTTTTTTGAGTGGGCCTCTTCGCGCATCTTGGACTGATAGCGTTGCGCGGAGTTCTTCGACTTGAACGCCTTCCGGTGGCGGACGTTGTTCGCGTCTCGCCAGTCGGCGTAGTACTTACCTGACCTGAGTTGCACTTGGCCTCCTGGGGAAGTGCTCGTGTGTCCAACGCTTGATTGGGGCCGTGAGTGTATAAGAAACCTCTAATCCGTCAAGGCGTTTGTTTCACGATGGGAGCGGCCTGCGGATTTTTTCGGCTTTGTGTCCTCCCGCCCCTCGGGGCGGGAGGACACAGGAGGGACACAGGGCGAGCAGTTCCCTTTGTTCTGGCTCTTGAATTGGGTTGCCCTGTTCTCCACTTACAAAAAATGCCGGGGGTGGGGGTCTTATTGTTAACCAGCCCTGCCCATCCCGGCCCCGGCCTCCTCCCCCGCAACTTTTCCAACCATGAAACTTTCCCCCGCCTTATGCGTCTCTCTAAAGTGATGATACTGTTGTGCCTTAAGCTCCTCCCAGCCTCACTCGATCGTCCGCCTCTGGAGGTAACATGCGCTCTCTGAAATCCATCCTGCTCCGCGGCTCCGCTCTTCTCGCCGCATCCCTGCTCCTCCTCCCGCTCCTCGCCTCCGCCGCCCCACCCGAAAAAGACGCCTTCCGTGTCCCTGTCGAATATTTCAAGCTCCCCAACGGCCTCCGTGTCGTCCTCTCGCCCGACCACACCGCCCCCACCGTCTGCGTCGCCGTCTATTACCGCATCGGCTTCCGCGTCGAGCCGAAAGACCGCACCGGCTTCGCCCACCTCTTCGAGCACATGATGTTTCAAGGCTCGCGCAACCTCGGCAAGATGGAGTTCATCAAGCTCGTCCAGCAGAACGGCGGCATCCTCAACGGCTCCACGCGCTTTGACTTCACCAACTACTTCGAAGTTCTCCCCGCCAATAAGCTCGAAACCGCGCTGTGGGCCGAAGCCGACCGCATGGGCGGCCTCGCCGTCACCGAGGACAACCTCAAGAATCAGCAGGGCGTCGTCGGCAACGAGGTCAAAGTCAACGTCCTCAACCGCCCCTACGGCGGCTTTCCCTGGCTGGACATGCCCCAGTACGCCAACGCCAACTGGTACAACTCCCACAATTTCTACGGCGACCTGAAAGACATCGAAGCCGCCACGCTCACCGACGTGCAGTCCTTCTTCCACACCTACTACGCCCCCAACAACGCCGCCCTGGCCATCGTCGGCGATTTCGACCCCGCCGAGGCCCGCCGCTTCGTCGAAAAATATTTCGGCGCGCTCAAGCCCTCCCAGCTTCCCCCCATTCCCGATCTCACCGAACCCAAACAAACCGCCGAAAAGCGCGCCACCAAAACCGATAAGCTGGCCACGCGCCCCGCTCTGGCCTTCGCCTATCACATGCCTGAACGCAACACCCCCGAATACTACGCCATGGGCTTGATCGACCAGTTGCTCCTGCAAGGAGACGACAGCCTCCTGCACCAGGAACTCGTGCAGAAGCGCGGCCTCACCGATAGCGTCGATGGCGGCATCAACCTGCTCGGCAATCTCTACAACTACGACGGTCCCATGCTCTGGATGGGCTCCCTCTTCTACGATTCCGCCACGAAACCGGAAACCATTCTCGAAGCCGTCGAAAGCTCCATCGAAACCCTGCGCAGCAAGCCCGTCGAGCAGGCCGCCCTCGACCGCGCCCTGGTCAAACTCCGCTCCGACCTCTATGACAACTTGAGCCAGTTCGGCGGCTTCGGCACCGCCGACCTCCTCGCCAGCCTGGCCCTCTTCGACGACAATCCCGCGCGCATCAATTCCCTGATCCCTGAATTTCAGAAAGTCACTCCCGCGCTCATTCAGAAAACCGCGCGGGAGTATCTCGTCCCGGCCAACCGCACCGTGCTCACCATCGAGCCTCCGGCCCAGCCGGCCGCGCCGGCAAAAAATCAGCAGGGCCAGTAGGAAAGGAAAAGCGATCATGAAACTCACGCACACAAAAATCGCAGCGCTGCTCTTCGCCGGACTCATTTCCTCTGGCACACTCTTCGCTCAGGCTCAGGCCCCCGCGCCCGAAAAGCAGACTCCACCGCCGGGCGGCCCTCCCAAGCCCTTCACCGTTCCCGCGCACGAAACCTACACCCTCAAGAACGGCATGCAAGTAACCCTCGTCCCCTACGGCAACCTCCCCAAGGTCACCGTGAGCCTTGCTCTCCGCGCCGGACAGATCAACCAGCCCGCCGATAAACTCGGCATCGCTTCCATAACCGGGGATCTGCTGAAGGAAGGAACCGCCACGCGCAGTTCCAAGCAAGTCGCCGAGGAAGCCGCGAAAATGGGCGGCGCCATCGAAATCGGCATGGGCGAGGACGAAAGCTCGATCTCGACCGACGTCCTTTCCGAATTTGGCCCCGGCGCCGTGCGTCTCCTGGCCGACGTCGCCCAGCACCCCGTGCTGCCCGAATCCGAACTGCCTCGCCTCAAAAATGACGCCCTGCGCAACGTGGCCATCGCTCGCACGCTGCCCCAGCGCATCGCCCAGGAACATTTCCGCAAGATTCTTTATCCCGATCACGCCTACGGCCGCGTCCTGCCCACTCCGGAAACCATCGAAAAGCTCACCATCGCCGACGTGAAAAAGTTCTATGCCGATAATTTCGGCGCCGCCCGCGCCCATCTCTATGTCGCCGGACGCTTCGACGCTCCTTCCATCAAGAAAGCCATCGAAGAAAGTTTTCAGGCCTGGCCCGCCGGCCCCGCTTTTAGCGCCGAGCCTCCCAAAGTCGAAGCCCACCGCGTTCTCGACGTCACCGACAAGCCCGGCGCGGCCCAGTCCACTCTCTACGTCGGCCTGCCCGTCCCCGGCCCCACCAGCCCGGACAACATCGCTCTCGGCGTGGCCAACACCCTCCTCGGCGGCTCCTTCGGCTCCCGCATCACCTCCAACATCCGCGAGCAGAAGGGCTACACGTATTCCCCCTCCAGCCAGGTCTCCCGCCGCTTCCACGACGCCTACTGGATCGAAACCGCCGACGTCACCACCGCCTCCACCGGACCTGCACTGAAGGAAATTTTCGCGGAAATTACTCGCCTGCAAAAAGAAGCTCCGCCCGCCGCCGAACTCGCCGGAATCCAGCGCTACATCTCCGGCCTTTTCGTCATCCAGAACTCCTCGCGCCAGGCCCTCATCGGCCAACTCCGCTACGTGGACCTGCAAGGCCTCGGCGAGGACTACCTGAAAACCTATGTGCAGAAAGTGAACGCGCTGACGCCCGAAGACATCCGCAAAATGGCCGCGCAATACATTCAGCCGGAAAAGATGACCATCGTGGTGGTGGGAGATAAATCGAAAATCAGCGAACAGCTGGCGCCCTTCGCGCCCGCGCCGGAACCGGCAAAATGATTCTTCGGGAATTCAGTTCTGCGGTTCAGCCTGCCGCGCAATCACCGCTTCGGAGGGACGCCCAGTCTTGCGCCGCACCTTTTCCTTGTACAATTTCTTGTCCGCGTTCAGCAGCAATTTCTGAATGCGCTCTCCGTCCGGCTCGTACACCGAAATCCCGATGCTGGCCCCGATCGCCGGCTCCTCCGTATCGTTCTTCATCGCTTCGCGGATTCGTTCGGCCACGTGCTGCGCTTCCGCTTCGCCCGATTCCGGCAGCACCAGCGCGAATTCGTCGCCGCCATAGCGCGCCGCCGTATCCATCGAGCGCGACTGCACACGCAGAATATCCGCCTGGCGCACAATCGCGCGCGTTCCGGTGAGATGCCCGTACGTATCGTTTATCTTTTTCAATCCATCCATATCCAGTAACAGAACCGCAAACGGCCGTCCGGTGCGATTAGTACGTTCCGTTTCATTTTCCAGCACATCCACGAGCCGCCGGTAATTGGCCAGTCCAGTGAGCGGGTCGCTGGCCGCCAGGTGGTGCACCTGTTCGAAAAGCCGCGCATTATCCAGCAGCGCCCCGCCCAGCAGCACGGCGTAGCCCCCCAGCTGCAAACACTGCACCAGCAAAAACGGAGAATCGAGTAAATGCTCGGATTGCGTGGCGGCCAACTGCGCGGCGAAATTCAACCAGACGAAAGCGTACAGCGCATGATCGAACGCGGAATCGGCATAGATGCGGCGCAGGCGCGCTTCCACAAGGGCGTAGAGCAGCAGCACGGCGGGAATCAACTGCTGCGGGCTGGGAATGATCGTGCCGGAGGGAGCGAACCCCAGTTTCCAGAGCTGCTCGACTGCGCTACTGATCATATACGTAAGAACAACAACAGCCAGAAGAGCGCCGGCGGATTCTCCCTGCGGATGGCGGGTGCGGGGAAAATGCCAGTCCACGAAAAACGTGACGACAAAAAGAAGAGCGAGGAGCATGCGGCTGGTCCACCAGGCCAGCGGGGCCCAGAGGGTCTGTGCGGCTTCGGGGCGGAGCAGCTGAAAAAAGAAAACACTGGAAAGGACCAGCATGGCACCGGAAAGAAGAAACCCGAAACCGAGCATGAGGGCGACGCGGTCGCGGGCACCGCGAAAACGGACCAGCGAAACGGCGGCGAAAACGAGGGCGAGCAATCCGGCGGTCATTTGCAGATAACCGTGGAGCATGGCGTCGGCGGTGACGGGCATGCGGCGGAGCCAGGCGGCGATGGCGAGAACGGAGATAAAACCGGCGCAATGCAGGAGAAAAACGGAGCCGGCGGAAAATCCGGCGGGAGCGGAAGCGGATTCGGGCGGATTCGCGGCGGGGGAGTGCGGGCCGGGGGCGTTCGAAAGTTGTGCGTTTTTGTCCATGAAATCGGTACCTCGAAAGGATGAAGGAAGGCGGGGGCGTTTGGGAACTGTCCCGAGGGACAGGTGTAGCGGCGGAGGACAGGGGGAGGGAAAAGCATTGCTGGCAATTTGGGGGGAATTTGAGTATGAAAACTGCGCGGAGTTTGCCGCGCGAGGATAAACAACCATGAACTCTTATCTCGGGGCCATTGATCAGGGAACGACGAGCACGCGATTCATGGTGTTTGACCGCGGAGGGCGCGTGGTGGCCGCGGCGCAGAAGGAGCACGAGCAGATTTTCCCGCGGCCGGGATGGGTGGAGCACAACGCGGAGGAGATTTTGCAGCGCACGCGGGAGGTGATCGCGGAGGCGATGCAGAAAGGGGGATTGCAGGCGGGGGATCTGGCGGGGATCGGGATCACCAACCAGCGGGAGACTTCGATTGTGTGGGAGCGGGCGACGGGGAAGCCGGTTTATAACGCGATTGTGTGGCAGGACATGCGGGTTGCCGCGGACGTGGCGCGGTATTCGGCGGAGGGCGGGCAGGACCGATTTCGTTCGAAGACGGGATTGCCGCTGAGCACGTATTTCAGCGGGCTGAAACTGCGGTGGATTCTGGAAAACGTTTCCGGCGCGCGGAAGAGGGCGGAAGCGGGGGAACTGCTGTTTGGGACGGTGGACAGTTATATCGCGTGGCATCTGACGGGCGGGGGGCGAGGCGGCGCACACATTACGGACGTGACCAACGCGAGCCGGACGCAGTTGATGAATCTGGAGACGCTGGATTGGGATGCGGAGATTTTAGAAACTTTCGAAATTCCGAGAAGGATGCTGGCGGAGATTCGCTCGAGCAGCGAGATTTACGGGAAGGCGGTATTTCCGGAAATTGCAGGAGTGCCGCTGGCGGGGATTCTGGGGGATCAGCAGGCGGCGCTGGCGGGGCAGGCGTGTTTTAAGCCAGGAGAGGTGAAAAACACCTACGGGACCGGCTGTTTTCTGCTGATGAACGTGGGTGAGCGGGCGGTGGCTTCAACGTGCGGGTTGCTGACCACGGTGGCGTACCGGTTGGGAAAGGAAAAAACTTGTTACGCGCTGGAAGGAAGCGTGGCCATCACGGGGGCGCTGGTGCAATGGCTGCGGGACAATCTGGGAGTGATCGAGAAGAGTTCGGACATCGAGGAACTGGCGCGCAGCGTGAAGGACAACGGAGGAGTTTATTTTGTTCCGGCGTTTTCCGGTTTGTACGCGCCGTATTGGAAGGAGGGGGCGCGGGGGGTGATTGCCGGGCTGACGCGATATGCGGGGAAGGGGCACCTGGCGCGGGCGGTGCTGGAGGCGACGGCGTTTCAGACACGGGACGTGGTGGAGGCGATGGAGAAGGATTCGGGGATTGCGCTGGATTCGCTGCGGGTGGACGGCGGGATGGTGGGCAACGAGTTGTTGATGCAGTTTCAGGCGGATATTTTGAACCGCGAAGTGGTGCGGCCGGTGGTGCGGGAGACGACGGCGCTGGGAGCGGCGTATGCGGCGGGGCTGGCGACGGGCGTCTTTTCAGGGAAGGAGGAGTTGCGGAAAAATTGGGCGGTGGAGCGGGTGTGGAAGCCGGAAATGACGCGGGAGCGGAGGGAAGAGTTTTGCAGGAGATGGAAGATGGCGGTGGAGAGGTCGTTTGGGTGGGAGAAGTAGGATGATTGGCTGAGGAAGAAGATCGAAGACAGGAGGCCGGGCTAAAGCCCGGCCCCTCGTGTTTGGCTATCCTGAAGCATAGAGAACGGCGGAATGCAGGTTGTTGTGGAATAGAAGAGGCTTCGTGGCGCGTGGGAAGCGCGTTACGAAGCTATTTTTATTTGGCCGGTGCAAAGCG
>Ga0315268_10000203_pt1 | contig 70236 bp, 69 predicted proteins | sample C1_top_MG_FD_204535 | JGI IMG/M metagenome (GOLD analysis project Ga0315268, IMG submission 204535) | Sediment microbial communities from Yellowstone Lake, YNP, Wyoming, USA - C1_top | ecosystem: Environmental > Aquatic > Freshwater > Lake > Sediment | place: USA: Wyoming | collected 2017-08-01 | reverse complement strand
TCTCCAAAAGTATAATCTGTTGTCACCGCTGCTTGAACTGCGCTGCTTAGGATAAGCAGGCTTGTAAACACAAGCGAGTAAAACATTTTGGAAAAGCGCATGATTTTCTCCCTTTTAATATATGTATAAAACCAATATTCATGGAAGAGCTTTACTCTTATTATTTATGACAAAAAGCTACCTGTGAAATAAACCCCACATGAACTTCTATACACTCACATGGCATAGGAACTATCTCATAAAATTCAGGCGAGATATATAGGGAAAATCCTTATAATTTCCGCCTTGGAAACATAGTAAGAATGATGGATACTAAAGCTAATTAAAGGGCAAATACTACTGTACTGAAGTACAGGTACTGGTTACCAACCTTTCCACGGTGATTAGAGGGGGAGCGAATCAGAAGAAGTGTTCGTGCCACCTGCAATTCTGGGAGATGAAGTTTTCACATACCAACCCAAAAGCCAGGAAGGGTTTTTTGACTCTTCATGACTGGAAGGGCTAACCGCAGAATTCCGGCTCTAAGCATTTTCCACGGCAATATAACTGTATTATATTGATTATTATGAATCTTTTGTGGATTCGCGGACAAATGAGTATTGAATATATCTAGGCCGTTAGACATATATGACTTACAGGGAAAAGGTGGTATGGTAAAACGCAATCGTTACCACTTAAGCACATAGTGGACGTTGCAGGCTTGTGAGATATTATGCAGTTGCATAACAGTATTGAAATTAATCTGGAGTCTGACAATGATGACAATGATCGTTTGCAGAAGGAGGCGGAGCACCAGGTTTTGCTGTAACTCAATTTCCATGAATGCAAGTGAATGATTCATTGTTTGTGGAGTATTTCGGACCCAATAAGCCAGGATGAATAAATTGATACTCGCCAGCTCAAAAAGTAAAGATAGACTCTCCTTCTGGAAACAGGGATTAGAAGGATTTGTCGGCACAACATTGTTAATCGACAGTCTGGGTAGACTCCAGGATGATGTTGTGCGAACCAAACCTGAGGTGCTCCTGCTTGACTTCGATCTGCTTGGGTTGGACAGTTTTAATGGCTTGAATGGCGTTGTGAATTTGAGAAGATTATGTGCGGAGACAAAAATCATAGTTTTGAGCGATGAACTCTCTGAAGGTGTGGAATGGGAGCTGTTGAAAGCAGGCGTGCGCGGCTGTTGCCGAAACGATATAAAACCGGAATTTCTCAATCAGGTTGTAATAGCTGTCCAACAAGGCGAACTGTGGATGCGACGAGCGCTTACCGGCCGCCTGATAGATGAGTTGGGCAAAACAACTTCAAAAAATAAAGCCTACCGAGCTTCACTCGGCATACTTAACAAACTCACTCAACGCGAATATGACATTGCGGTGCGCGTCGGCAAGGGGCAGAGCAATAAGCAGATTGCACAATCGTGTGCGATTACAGAACGCACCGTGAAAGCGCATTTGACAGAGGTTTATCTTAAGCTGGGTGTCACCGATCGGCTCAATCTGGCACTAGCCATTTCAGCAGAAGATAGAGCTGGTTTTGTAAATTCGGACAACGTATTAATTGCCGGTTTTGCTCAACCAGCGCCGTCAAGGTTACGGCGAATAGATGGGTAATATCATGAAACTAAAGAAATTTATATAAATTGCAGATTTATCTCATGCAGCGGACAGTTGATCCGTGAAAAATAACTTTAGGTCATGGCCCGTAGGCACCGATCGCCGGGGGACTTGGTCGAATTTTGCCGGTTATGTCGAGGGGGATCCGGCAACTGTGGTGAAATCGGTTCTGTCTGCAGTGAACAAAGGATCACCTATGAAGGATGCCGTGTCGAATCCAAAAGTTGCTGAGATATGTCTTCCAGGCTGCAAGCGCGCCGAGGGTGCCCTCCCAATTTAGCATAGTCATTCTATTCAATGAGGAGCAACGCAGATGGGCAGGAAAATAAATGCGCCAATTGTTCCTGTAGCGACCTCACCCAAAAGGTACGCGTGGATATTGTGCATTTTTCTTTTATAAACATATTGATGCGGTCTCCAGGGCGCGGTCAACTGCGGTTTCTAGGATTATTGGCAATGATGTGTCCTGTTCCTTCGTTATGTATTCTCAGCCCTGTGCTGGGTACGGTAGAATTTGGACCAAACCAGACCGTGTTGTCGCGGATTGTGTTTGCATTGCTTACGTCGTCCGCCTTTAAAGCCGGGAATTTTCATTGGTAAACGTCACGGATTTTCTCAAGAAACTTGTGACCTGAAATCTGCTGACTGCAGGTCTGAATCTGGTGTGCCCGGCGGGAGTCGAACCCACGACCCTTGGCTTCGGAAACCAATACTCTATCCAGCTGAGCTACGGGCACGTATGGGAAGTGCTGCAAGAACTGCAAATTGAACTTGAGGGCATTTTATATCATCAGTTTAGCAAACTAATACTGTATCCAGCGAAGCTCGAGTCTATTGCAAGGCGGCAGTATAACGGTTTTTGCTGCATTATGCCCGCGCCATTTCTGGCGAAAAATGTTATCTTATGCGTATGAATTTTACCAAGCCAAGCCAACACGAGATTTGTCAGATGCTGCACAGCGTGTGCAACATAGCTGTAGTGGGGCTGTCGCCGAATGTGGATCGTCCCAGTTTTCGTGTAGCACAAGGCATGCAGCAGTTCGGTTACCGCATTATTCCGGTGCGCCCGAAGGTTGCCGAGGTATTGGGCGAGACAGCTTTCCCTGATTTGGGCAGCGTGCCGTACAAAATTGATCTGGTTGATGTGTTCCGTGCGCCCGAGCATGTGCCGGCGCTGGTGGACGAGTGCATCGCACTCGGCATCAAATACCTGTGGCTGCAGGACGGTGTGATACACGAACAGGCGGCCCGGCGCGCGCAGGCGGCGGGAATTACGGTGGTGATGGATATGTGCCTGTGGCGCGATGGGGGGCCATGTGGACGGTGCGTCGCGTGAAATTCGTTGCGGCTGGGCGGGTAGCGATGGGCTGTATCAGGCCTATCACGACAAAGAATGGGGCGTGCCGCGGCACGATGAGCGTGCCCTGTTTGAATTCCTGATTCTCGAAGGTGCGCAGGCAGGGCTGAGCTGGATCACCATCCTGAAAAAACGCGACGCTTATCGCAACGCGTTCGACAATTTCGATGTGCAATGCGTTGCGCGCTATGATGGGAGTAAAATAGAAACGCTGCTGCAGAACCCGGGTATTGTGCGCAACCGCTTGAAGGTGCAAGCCGCAGTGATCAATGCGCAGAAATTCCTGGCCGTGCAGGAAGAATTTGGCAGTTTTGACACTTTCTTCTGGCGCTTTGTCGATGGCGTCCCGCGCCAGAATAATTGGCGCACTGCGCATGAGGTGCCGGCAACTTCGGCAATTTCGGATGCAATGAGCATGGAGCTTAAACAGCGCGGTTTCAAGTTTGTCGGCTCGACCATCTGTTACGCATTGATGCAGGCGAGCGGGATGGTGAATGACCATACCACCGATTGTTTTAGACACGCACAACTCAAATGATAAAACTTAAATTTACCAAAATGCACGGCGCGGGTAATGACTTTGTCGTGATAGACGGCGTGCGCCAGGAAATATATCTGACTCCCGAGCAGTTGAGACTATTGGCGGACAGGCATTTTGGCATAGGCTGCGACCAAATTCTGGTGGTCAAACGCTCACAGAATGAAGAAGCCGATTTTCGCTATCTTATTTTTAATGCGGATGGCGGCGAGGTCGAGCAATGCGGTAATGGCGCCCGTTGTTTTGTGCGATTTGTGCATGATCAAAAACTGACAAACAAGCGTGAGATTGTGGTTGAAACGAAAAGCGGTCTGATCTCGCCGCGCCTTGAAGACGATGGTCGCGTGACGGTCAATATGGGGGCGCCGATTTTTGAAGCTGCACGCATACCCTTTACCAGCGACAGCGATGCACTCATTCAGCCACTTGAGGTAAATGGCGAGATACTGCAAATTACGGCAGTGTCCATGGGGAATCCGCATGTCGTTTATGTAGTAGAGGATGTTGAACAGGCGCCTGTCGCCACATTGGGCCCGTTGATTGAACACCACCCGCGTTTTCCCAAGCGGGTCAATGTGGGTTTCATACAAGTGGTTGACCGCGGGCATATCAAACTGCGTGTGTTCGAACGCGGTGCCGCGGAAACCATGTCGTGCGGCACCGGCGCCTGCGCCGCTGTTGTGAGCGGTATACGGCGCGGACTACTGGATAATCTCGTACAGGTTGCCACGCACGGCGGGGTATTGACCATAGGCTGGGACGGGGCGGACGCTCCAGTAATGATGACCGGCCCCGCCATTACCGTTTTCACAGGCGAAATAAATCTATAAGAGAGCATCATGAAAGCAGAAAATGTCGCAGAGTATTTGCAACAGAATCCCGATTTTTTCAAGGAACATGCCGAGTTATTGACTGATCTCGTCATCCCGCATCCCTATGGCGGACGCACCATCTCTCTGTCGGAAAGACAGATGCTGATGTTGCGCGAACGTGTCAAGGATCTGGAAAAGAAACTCTACGACTGGATGGAAATAGCCAGGGAAAATGAGGCTCTGGAAAATAAGGTGCATCAATACACGCTGGCGTTATTTGGCACGCATGATCTGGCTACGCTGCAGGAAGTCGCCACACGCAATTTGCGCGAAATATTTTCTGTACCTCATGCGGTCATCCATATCTGGAAAGAACATCTGCCCAGCGCCGAGGTCATGGCGTTTGCCGACCAGCATGCCAAGCCGGTATGTGCCCACCAGGCCGTGCATGAGACTCAGGCATGGTTTGGCGAGATTGCAGAACACCTGCGTTCGTTTGCTTACCTGCCATTGCGCAACGATACCCAATCGATAGGCATGCTTATTCTCGCCAGCGAAGATGCGCAACGTTTTTACCCGGAGATGGGTACCGTGTTCCTGCAGCGCATAGCAGAAATTGTGAGCAACGCCGTGCAACAGCATTTGTAATATGGGCCACAAAAGCCTGCCGTCAGCCAGGCAAGATATGCTGGATGGCTACCTGGCCTACCTCGGCAATGAGCGCCAATATTCTCCGCTCACCATTGAAAATTACGCGCGCGATATCAGGCAGCTTTTCAACGCGGCAGCAGAAACAGCGCTTGACGAAATAAAGGGCCATCAAGTCCGTCGTTTTATCGCCAATCTGCATGGCAAGGGATTGGGCGGCAAAAGTTTGGCACGCATGCTGTCTGCGTGGCGGGGTTTTTATGCCTACCTGATTCGTGATCATCATTTCACCAGTAATCCCTGTACCGGATTGCGTGCACCCAAATCGGCACGCAATTTGCCCCACACACTGTCGCCGGATGAAGCAGTTCGCATGGTGGATTTGCCTGCAGGTGATGATGTGCTGGCCTTGCGCGACAAAGCCATGTTCGAATTGTTGTACTCCTCAGGCCTGCGTTTGGCCGAGTTGGTCGGGCTGGATCCGGCAGCACTGGATTTTGCAGATGGCTCGATACGTGTAACCGGCAAGGGCAACAAGACGCGCATCGTGCCGCTGGGCAGCCATGCAGTTACCGCGCTGCAACAATGGTTGACGGTCCGCATTACACTTGCGAAAGACGATGAGCATGCATTATTCATCAACCGTAATGGCGGGCGCATCAGCGCGCGCTCGGTGCAGTTGCGCATGAAAGAGTGGGGCATCAAACAGGGCCTCAGCAGCAATGTGTATCCGCACCTGTTACGCCACTCGTTCGCCTCGCATGTACTGCAATCCAGCGGCGATCTGCGTGCCGTGCAGGAGATGCTGGGCCACGCCAGTATCTCCACCACGCAGATTTACACCCATCTGGATTTTCAATACCTCGCCAAAATTTACGACAGCGCGCATCCGCGTGCCAAGAAGAAAAACAAATGAACCAGAAACGCCATACCTCACCGTCGCGCCGCCACGAGCAACACAAATCACGTTCGTCTACAGTCAAAATTGCAGCCAAAGTAGCCTTCGATGGAGCCCGACTTGTCGTTCAGGAGGGTCGCGAAAAATCGCTGTTGCGCCGTCATCCATGGGTGTTTTCGGGAGCTGTGGAGCGGCTGGAAGGTGATCCTGTGAGCGGTGACACAATACAGGTATGCGATACGCAAGGCGGCTTTCTCGCCTGGGCAGCTTACAGTCCTCAATCGCAAATTGTCGCGCGCCTATGGTCTTGGCAGGCGCAGGAGCAAATAGATGCGGGCTTTTTCCGCCATAAAATCGCTAATGCATTAAATGCACGCAAAGACCTCAAGCTGACGCAGCACAGCAACGGCATGCGCTTAATACACGGCGAATCGGACGGCCTGCCGGGCTTGATCGTCGACCAGTATGCTGACGTGCTGGTGCTGCAACTGGGCAGTGCGGGGGTGGAGCTTTGGCGCGACACCTTCGCGGACATACTGCAGGAGTTATGCCAGCCAGTGTGCATCTACGAGCGCTCTGATTCGGACGGGCGTGAGCTTGAAGGTCTGCCACTACGCAATGGAATATTGCGCGGGATTCCGCCAGATGAATTATGCGTGACCGAAAACGGCATACGCATTGCGGTGGATGTGGCAGCAGGACAGAAGACAGGCTTCTACCTTGACCAGCGTGATAATCGTGCGCTGATAGGCGAGCTGGCAGAAGGGCGTGACGTACTCAATTGTTTCTGCTACACCGGTGGCTTTTCACTGTACGCGTTGCGTGGTGGCGCGAAATCGGTGCTGTCGATAGACTCTTCAGCGGAAGCCTTGCAAATGGCGCAGCGCAATGTCGAGCTGAACGGACTGGATGCCAGCCGTGCAGAATGGCAGGATAAAGACGTATTTGAAGCGCTGCGCAAGCTGCGTGACCAGAACCGCAAGTTCGATCTCATTGTGCTCGATCCTCCAAAATTTGCTCCCACCGCCGCCTTCGCTGAAAAGGCCGCGCGTGCATACAAGGACATCAACTTGCTGGGTTTTAAACTGCTGCGTCCGGGTGGCATCCTCGCTACCTTTTCGTGCTCGGGAGGCATCAGCGATGACCTGTTCCAGAAGATTATCGCAGGTGCAGCTCTGGATGCAGGGGTGGATGCGCAGATTGTGCACAAGGTTCATGCAGCGGCGGACCATCCGGTGTTGTTGAGTTTCCCGGAGGGGGCTTATTTGAAAGGGTTGGTGTTGAGGGTGGCGGGTTAATAGCGCCCTCTTCTATCGGGGGAGGGTTGGGGAGGGGGAGGTTTCTGGTTTTTCTGCCTTTAACTCCCCTTGTACGCCACCGAGTAGCGGAGACTGGTCAGGGGTAGTCGGCGAGGACTGTCTGAGCACGCAGTGCGAGTTCCGCCGCCGCCTGACTAGCCGAGCAACGCAGGGAACCTCGCAGAGGTGGTGGGTTGGGGTCGCCTTTTCTTGGGTTACTTTCTTTTTGGCGAAGCAAAAGAAAGTGACTAGCTAGCAGCCGGGCTACCCCCGGCAAATAGAGGTGGCTTGGTTACATGAGCAGACTTAAAATTTACTGATGGGGTGGTTTCTGAGGAAAAAAATTTAACAATTTGCTTTGCGCATTTGTAGAAGTAAAGAGCTTATGCAGTATAGGCTTAGTTTGAAAATAGATAAATTCCTGCATGCAGGTTAGTGTAATAAAAGAGCATGAGTATGTTTTTTGTTATTAGTTGTTTTTTTAATGTTAAAATCTAGAACCTATGCCAATATATTTAGCCATTCCATTAAAATCTGATAGCAGCGCATTAAATGCCGCTGTTGTTGAGACTATACTCGAAGCCAATCGTCATCAATTGCAAGCTGACAGAGGTTGGCTCATAAAGTTTGAAGGTACGACAATAGAACTATCAAACCATATAGGCGTTACAGGTCAGGCTGAAGGTGTTCCTTCCCCGATTGGTTCGGCTATCATTACCCCGATTTCTGGATATTATGGGCGAGGCCCCAATGATATGTGGGAGTGGCTCAAAATTCGGTTTGAACAATGAACGCTACCCGCACAAATAATAATAGTCCTAAAGCAGACAATGCTCCTGCTTCTATTCCGCAGACTACGCCTACGTCAATTGGCTACGGCCATCCTGAATATCATTTTGTCCAATCAATTTCTGAGATGCAGAAATCTCTTGGTGAAATTAATTCATCCATTAAAGCGTTGGAGAAATCTGTAGAAAGCACGAGGTCAAAAGTAGAGGACTTAGTGAAATGGAAAAATATGATACTTGGTGGCGCGATAGTTGCCGGTGCGCTTATAAGTGCTTTTGTTTTTCTGCTTTCAAAGGTTTCTGATTATGTGACACTTAAGCCACCAGTTGGACAGACTTTGCAAACTCCTCTAACGACACAGCCAGTTCAACCTAAACCGCCAACTTCCAAGGCCGAATAGGTTTGATTTGTAGTTGTCACGCTTAGTAGAAGTTGTATTAAGCACAAGTTCTGCGGTATCTTCTAAATTCCATATTTAATCGTATCGCTTCCTGTTTGCCGGGGGCGGTTCGGCCGCAAGTCACTTTTCCTGCTTCGCCAAGACAACGTAGTTTCGGCGGAGACTAACCTTCAGGTTATGTCAAAACCAGAAGTAACCAAAAGAAGGCGATCCCCAATCCGCCACCTCTTCGAGGTTCCCTGCGTTGCTCGACTGATCAGGCGGCTGTGGAACTCGCACTGCGTGCTTCAGACAGTCCTCGTTGACTTCCCTTGACCAGCCTCCGCTACTCGGTGGCGGATGATGGCAATAAGTCGATGTTTAACGGACACAGGTTGTTTTCTGATTGTACGCAGACCCGTTACAATTGGCACCTACTTAAATTGTCTTTTCCATATGGCTACTGCTCTTTCCATTCAAAACCTCAGTAAAGTTTACAAGAACGGCGTCACTGCACTGCATGGCATCGACCTGACTGTAGAACAGGGCGATTTTTTTGCATTGTTGGGTCCGAACGGTGCAGGCAAGTCAACCATGATAGGTATTATCTCTTCGCTGGTGAACAAGAGTTCCGGCACGGTGAAGGTGTTCGGGCATGACATAGACACTGAACTGGCAGATGCCAAGGCATGCATCGGGCTGGTTCCGCAGGAGTTTAATTTCAATCAGTTTGAGCCCTTGGTCGAAATTCTGGCTAACCAGGCAGGCTACTATGGCATTCCGCGGCATTTGGCGTTTGAGCGTGCCGAGCATTATTTGAATCAGCTGGGATTGTGGGACAAACGTCTCGATCATGCACGCGAACTTTCTGGAGGAATGAAGCGGCGCCTGATGATTGCGCGTGCGCTGGTTCATGAGCCGCGCCTGTTGATTCTTGACGAGCCCACCGCCGGGGTAGACATCGAAATCCGCCATTCGATGTGGAATTTTCTGCGCGACATCAATGCGGCGGGAACGACCATTATTCTCACCACGCATTATCTGGAAGAAGCCGAACAGTTATGCCGAAATATTGCGATTATTGACAATGGGCGTATCGTGGAGAACACCGGCATGCGCCAGTTGCTCAGTCGCATGGACACGCACACGCTGATACTGGATCTGACGCAACCGCTTGCTGATTTCGCCGGGCTGCACGGATTTGCAGCATGCATGGTGGATGACCATACGCTGGAAGTGGAAGTGTCCCGTGCTTCCAATATCACCGCGCTGTTTGCCGCGCTCTCGCTACAGAAGATTGAAGTCAGCAGCTTGCGCAACAAGACCAACCGTCTGGAAGAATTGTTTATTCGGCTGGTCGGCAACAAGGGGGAGAGAGCATGAACGGGCGGGCACAATTTATTGCGTTTAAGGCGATTTTGCTGAAAGAAGTATTACGCTTCACCCGCATCTGGGTGCAGACAATTTTGCCGCCGATGATCACGACGGCATTATATTTTGTGATCTTCGGTCGCCTGATTGGCAGCCAGATCGGCAATATTCATGGCTTCCAGTACATGGCGTACATCGTTCCGGGTTTGATACTGATGGCGGTCATTACCAACTCCTATGCCAATGTGGTTGCGTCGTTTTACAGTGCCAAGTTTCAGCGCAATATCGAAGAGATGCTGGTGGCTCCTGTTCCTAATTATTTGATTATGATAGGATTTATTGGCGGCGGCGTGGCGCGGGGCCTTGCGGTTGGTTTGGCAGTGACGATAGTGGCCTTGTTCTTTACGTCGATTCCGTTGCATAACCTTTGGGTCGCAGTTTCGGTGCTGTTGCTCACCAGCGTATTGTTCTCGCTGGCAGGGCTGATCAACGCAATTTACGCCACCAGCTTCGACCACATTTCCATCATCCCCACCTTCGTGCTGACCCCGCTAACTTATCTGGGAGGGGTGTTCTATAGCGTATCCATGCTGCCGCCTTTCTGGCAGTCCGTTTCATTGGCAAATCCGATCCTGTACATGGTAAATGCATTTCGTTACGGATTGCTGGGGGTGTCAGACGTGCGTCTGCTTGTTGCGTACCTGGCCATAGTAAGTTTTATCGGCGGTTTATTCTGGTTTGCCTTGAATTTGCTAAATCGAGGCTATGGAATACGCTCGTAAATCATGCGAGTGGCAGGCATCAGTTGTTTGAAATGGCATGTGCCGGGTTGGATTCCAGCCTTCTCTGGATTTTTGTTTTTTGGTTTTATTTTGGTTTCTTCCGACAATACATTTGCTGCAGAAGATGAATTACCACTTGTCCCGGCACAACCATCAGCACAGCCAGCAACACTCCCTGAGGCAGATGTGCTGGAAACGCTAGATGAACAAAGAGATTATGTGTCAGACAAAATAGTGATATTTGCAAAAAAAGTAGACCATTTTTTTGGTGATCCTCGATATTTCCAGGAGCATAATCACAGCGTGGTTCAGCTGGATTTGAATGAGGCGATGAACGAAAGCGGAAACAGTACACTGGTCATGACCGGTCAGGCCAAGCTGGATTTACCTGCGGCACAAAAGCGATTTCAACTTGTGCTGGAATCCAACCCCGAAAAAAATACAGCGGATGAGATACATAAGGATCAGCCTGGTTCGACCAGTAGTGTAAATACCCCGACTCAATATTCTGCTTCGGTGCGGTATGAAAAATCCAAGCCAAGTTTTTGGCATTACAGCCTGGATACCGGTATAAAAGCTCAATTTCCGCTTGATCCGTTTGTGCGCGCCAGGGGGAGTTTTGAAGTTCCGTTTGCAGATTGGCGCATGAAAGTGGCAGAGACGCCATTCTGGTTTAACACGATTGGTTTGGGCGAGACCACACAGATTGATTTTGAGCATGTGCTTAGTGAGCCCGTTTTGTTCAGGGCCACCTCGACGGTGACTTGTCTGGAGAATCCGCAAAACTGCGATATGCGCCAGGATCTGTCGATTTTTCATACCTTGAATGAGCGCACCGCATTGTTTTACCAGGCGAGTATCATCGGCGCCAGCAATCCAGTTACCGAAGAAACTGCATATGTGTTACAGGTTCGCTATCGTTACAGGCTGCATAAGAAGTGGATATATTTTCAAGCTAACCCGCAGCTGAATTTTCCCAGGACGGATGATTTCAGGCTGAATGCTTCGTTGTTTCTGAATCTGGAAATACTGTTGGGTAAACCACAGTAGATTGCTTTTCTTTATTTTGGCAACTGGGTGATGAAGCGTCCTGCTGCGTCTAAATTGGCATATTACAGTGCTGCCCGCGTGATAGAATCAATATGAAGCTGGCCAGGCAGTCGCCGCGCACGCAGGTGCGGGGAGGAAAGTCCGGGCTCCATAGAGCAGGATGCCGGTTAACGACCGGACACCGTGAGGTGATGAATAGTGCCACAGAAAATACACCGCCGATGGCTGCGCAAGCGGATCAGGCAAGGTTGAAATGGCGAGGTAAGAGCTCACCGCGCTAGTGGCAACATTAGTGGCAGGGTAAACTCCATCCGGAGCAAGACCAAATATGCTGGCTATGACGTTGCTCGCGTCGCCAGCGGGTAGGTTGCTTGAGCGTCAGGTAACGAAACGCCTAGAGGAATGACTGTCCACGACAGAACCCGGCTTATCGGCCAGCTTCACCTTATTTGCATTTCCGTGATTTACTTCCGATTCAGCCAGAAGTTGTTTGATCATGTGTGGCTCGCAATGCCAGCCTGCTTGTTTACAGCAGCGCCTTTAATTTGCGGCCGCCTGTTATTGAAAAGTCTTCGCGCTCATAAAAGCGTAATGTCTTGTCAAAATACGGCAGTGGCGGAGTCGTGACCTCCAGCCGTTTCCAGCCGCGTGAGCGGGCAAAAGACTTGGCTCGTTCCAGCAGTTGTAGTCCCGCGCCGTGTGAACGGTTTGCGGGCCTCACATAGAGTTCCGCTATGGTTCCAAAGGCGCCCTCGGCATACAAGGCATGGCTTTCATACAGCGCGACAAAGCCGATGGCTGCTGTATTCTGATCGCGTGCCACAAACACGAAATACTTTTCCCGCGCGATAAAGTCCTTGAGTCTCAAAGCCGTTTCATCCAGGCTGAAATTGAAAGCGTGCACCCCTACCGTACGCATGATTTCATCCAGCAATTCGCCGGCCATGACGGCTACTTCGCGTGCGTTGTTGGCGCTCGCAGTGTCAATCGTGATGTTTGCCGTCATGGTTTGCCCTGCAGAAACATCGGAGTCAGTCATGCAGAAGGGACAAAACGATTGGGCTCCCTGCCTTCCTGTGCCAACCATACGATCAGAAGAATCCAGCCTATCACCGGGATGATCCAAAGTAGTTGAAGCCATCCGCTTCTGTCGGTGTCATGCAGTCTTCGTGCTCCCACCGCGAGCGCCGGCAAAAAGGTTCCCAGGGAAAATAGTGCTGACACCGTTTCACCAATGATGCTGGTCGCTATCGATGCCAGCAGGATAAACAGGGACCACCACCAGAATTCGGAGCGGGATGCGCGTCCGTTAAAGTCTGCATATTTGGAAAAGCAGGTGCTGATTGATTCGCCAAAAGTCATATGCGGCTCCTTATCTTTTTAAAGCTGTTTAACAGATTTACTTACTGAAGTTCAGTTTAGCAGTACTTGCTTGCAACAGGTAAATTGCAACGGCGGTTTGGCCGGTAAGTTACGCATGGAAATTTGCGACGTTTGCCTATTTGAGCGGCGTATCAAAGTTTCGAACCGGAGTGCCAAGCCGGTTGACCCACCTCTTCCATCATAAACAGCTTTAGCTTGCAGATGCAATTCATTGCTTTTTAAGTACATTTGTTTTGCATTAACATTATTCTCCAAGCCCTTGTCATATAAAGAAAAAACATGTTTGTTGCTTGACTATGCAGCGCTATTTCAAATATAGTGGGAGCCAGTGGTGATAAGTGGGTAAAAGTGGGATAAAGGGGTGTCATGTTTCAGGGAGCGACACAATTTAATTTGGATGGCAAGGGGCGTCTGACGATACCGACCCGGTACCGTGACATGCTGCTGGCGCATTGCGGAGGTCAGCTGGTGCTGACTGCTGATGCCGACGGCTGTCTGCTGCTCTATCCGCAACCCGAGTGGCAGCCGATACGCGAGAAATTGATGCAGCTTTCCGCTTTTAATCCGCGTATCCGCGCGTTGCAACGTTTTCTGGTCGGTCATGCCGAAGACGTGGTGATGGATGCGGCGGGCCGTGTACTGGTTTCTGCCACGTTGCGCGATTTCGCCAAGCTCGACAAGCACGTGATGCTGGTTGGGCAGGGCAACAAATTTGAATTGTGGGATGAAGCTCGCTGGCAGGCGCAGCATGAAAAAATGGCAGGTTTTACCGATGGTGATCTGCCGCCTGAACTGGAGGGCTTTACCCTGTGACGCGTCTCTGTGCAATCTCGACATCTGCCGGGGCTGCGTAATGCGGGATGCCAAAATGCATGATCAGGGTTCTCGCGATTATTTGCGTTGTCGCGGATGCGCTCGAGATGCCGTGCAAAGGATTTTATGAGTGTGAATTTGTCGCATGAGGCGAAAGCGTTGCATGAAACGGTATTGTTGCATGAAGCGATAGAGGGCCTGCAAATCGGGCCGGCAGGGACGTATGTGGACGGCACGTTCGGACGCGGCGGGCATAGCCGTCTGATTCTGCAGAAGCTGGGTGCGGATGGACGCCTGGTCGCACTGGACAAGGATCCGGCAGCAGTTGCGGCGGCGCAAACCATAAGCGATGCAAGGTTTCGTGTCGTGCATAGCGGGTTTGAGCATTTGCAAGAGGTGTTGCGCAGTCTGTCGCTGGATAAGGTGGATGGAGTATTGCTCGACCTGGGCGTGTCTTCACCGCAACTGGATGATGCAGAGCGCGGCTTCAGCTTTCGTTTTGATGCGCCATTGGATATGCGCATGGATACCAGCAGCGGACAAACCGCGGCAGAGTGGCTGGCAACGGTGGATGAAGGTTTTTTGGGAGAGGTGATACGTGATTATGGCGAAGAACGGTTTGCTAAGCAGATTGCAGGGGCGCTTGTTGCAGCGCGAAAGGAGCAGGCTATTCTCACCACGCGGCAGCTCGGCGAGGTGGTTGCCAAGGTCGTACGCACCCGTGAGCCCGGGAAGAATCCGGCGACACGCACCTTTCAGGCTATTCGGATTTATCTCAACCGCGAACTCGAAGAGCTCGCGCGCGTATTGCCGCAGTGCGTGGACGCTCTGAAGCCGGGAGGACGGTTGGCAGTGATCAGTTTTCATTCGCTGGAAGATCGCATCGTGAAACGTTTTATGCGTGACATGGCGCACGGCGACAAGATGCCAGCCGGCTTGCCGATACGTGCTGCCGATATTCCGCCGGGAAAGCTGAAGCTGGTCGGCAAAGCGGTACGCGCAGCGCCGGAAGAAGTGGCCTTAAATCCGCGTGCGCGCAGCGCGGTGCTACGCGTGGCGGAGCGTATTGGAAATGAAAGCGCAGGTGGCGGCGGTGGCTAGGCTGAATTTATTGCTATTGTTTTTAGCCATCGTTTGCGCGTTAGGTGTTGTGACTTCGCAACACAAAGCGCGCAAATTGTTTGTGGAATTGCAAAAGGGACAGGAATACGCGCAGCAGATGGAAGTGGAGTGGGGGCAGCTGCAGCTTGAGCAAAGTACATGGGCGATGCCGACTCGCGTGGAGAAAATTGCCAGCCGCCAGTTGCAAATGCAGTTGCCCAAGGGGGAAAAAATAGAGTTTATCCGCATGGAACCGGACAAGAATAAATGATGATCCAATCCATGGCAGTTGAGTATTAAACGGTTGCACCCGAATGTATTTTCGACATTACAGGATCTAACAGTCACTACTGAATATGAACTACGCAAGCACCATACAAACCTCAGGCCAGATTGAGCTGCCAAGATGGCGCTCACGCGTGCTGATTGCGCTATTCATGCTGGTCATGCTGGCACTGCTGGCGCGGGCGGTATATCTGCAGGGTATACACAATGATTTTTTGCAGCAGGAAGGAGTGGCACGTTATGGTCGCGTCATCGACATCAGCGCGCACCGCGGCAACATCACTGACCGCAATGGCGAGCCGCTGGCCATCAGTACGCCGGTTGAATCGGTGTGGGCCAGCCCGGCCGATGTTGAGGCCACGCCGCAACAGATCAGTCGACTGGCGCAAATAGTGGGAATGAGTGCTGCAGAAGTCAAGAAGCGTCTATTCGACACCACGCGCGATTTTGTCTATTTGAAGCGCCAGCTGCCGCCGGAACGGGCAGCAAAAATCATGGAGGTGGGAGTGCCGGGTGTTGCGCTCAGGCGCGAATATCGTCGTTACTATCCGAGTGGAGAAGTAACCGCGCATCTCCTCGGGTTTACCAATGTGGATGACAGTGGCCAGGAGGGCGTTGAGTTTGCGTGGCAATCGCTGTTGGGCGGGAAGAACGGCAGCCAGCGCGTGATCAAGGACAGGCGCGGAAATATTGTAGAGGATGTGGCCAGTATTCGCGTGCCCAAGCCGGGCAAGGATCTGGTTTTGAGCCTGGATAGCAGGATACAGTTTTTGGCTTATCGCGAAATCAAGGCCGCGGTCGAGCAGCATCATGCCAGGAACGGTTCTATCGTGGTGCTTGATGCAAAGACCGGCGAAGTGCTGGCGCTCGCAAACTGGCCGAGCTACAACCCAAACATTCGCGAGAAGCCGAATCTGGCGGTGATGCGCAACATCGCCGTGACCGATGAGTTCGAACCGGGATCGACCATGAAGCCATTCACCATAGCGGCTGCGCTGGAGACGGGAAAAATAAGACAGAACACTGTGATCAATACCCAGGGGGGCGTGTTCAGCATCGGCGGACGCACGATACATGACACCCACCCCGAAAATACGCATACCGTATCCCAGGTTATCCAGCAGTCCAGCAACGTCGGTGCGGCCAAAATTGCGTTATTGATGCCGCCAAAAACATTCTGGCAAAGTTTGAGTGACAGCGGCTTTGGCGAGCAAACCGGCAGCATGTTCCCGGGCGAGGCAAGCGGCAAGTTGCGCGACTATAAATCCTGGCGTCCAATCGAGCAGGCTACGATGTCTTACGGCAATGGCATCTCGGTCAATTTACTGCAATTGGCACGCGCCTATACCGTGTTTGCGAACGACGGCGAACTCAAACAGATAACCTTGCTCAAGCAGGATGTGCCCACTATTGGCGCAATCGTGTATTCAGCGGCGACGGTGCAGGCGGTGCGCGACATGCTGGAACTGGTGGTCAAGCCGGGCGGCACCGCACCGCTGGCGCAGATCGTGGGCTACCGCGTGGCAGGCAAGACCGGCACCGCGCATAAACTGGAAAACGGCCATTATGTAGACAAGTATGTGGCGTCCTTTGTCGGGATGGCGCCGGCAAGCAATCCGCGCCTGATCGTGGCTGTGATGCTGAATGAACCCGCAGGCAGGGACTATTACGGCGGTCAGGTTGCCGCGCCGGTATTCAGCAATGTCATGGGCGCGGCATTGAGGCAGCTCAATGTGCCGAATGATGCGCCGCTGAATAATATATTGCAGCCGCCCGCAGAGATTATCAGGGAAGATACATGAGCTTTTCTGCCGAATTGTTAACAACGCTGGGCGTATCCATTACGCGCCTGGTGACCGACAGCCGTATGGTAATGCCGGGCGACACCTTTGTCGCTTATCCCGGTGGACAGGCCGACGGTCGCCAGTTCATCCCGCAGGCGATCGCACAGGGTGCCAATGCGGTGATCTGGGAGGCGCATAACTTCGCGTGGAATAAGGCGTGGCAAAGCCCCAATCTGGCAATAAGGGAGTTGCGCCAGCACGCGGGTGAGTTGGCCGCACAGGTATATGGCCGCCCGGCAGAAAAATTATGGATGGTAGGCGTGACCGGCACCAACGGCAAAACTTCCTGCACGCACTGGATTGCGCAGTCTCTCACTGCCCTGGGGCGCAAGGCGGCAATGATAGGTACGCTGGGCAACGGTTTCCCGTCCGGCTTGCAGCCTACCCTTAATACCACGCCGGATGCGATAGTCGTGCACGGCTTGCTGGCCGAGTACGTGCAACGGGGCGCCGCAGCGGTGGCAATGGAAGTGTCGTCGCATGCGCTGGAACAGGGGCGTGTGAATGCGGTGCATTTTGATGTCGCACTGCTGACGAATCTGAGCCGCGACCATCTCGATTATCACGGCGATATGAGCAGTTATGCCGCCGCCAAGCGGCGCTTGTTTGACTGGAAGCGGCTGAAATTTGCGGTGCTGAATCTGGATGATGCTTTTGGCAGCGAGCTTGCCGGGCAATTGCAGGAAGCGGCAGTGGAAGTGATAGCTTACGGCATGAGCGAGCAGGCGCTGCAGCAGGCGGAGCAACAGGGCCTGCGCATGGTATTCGGCGGCAACACGCATCTGCACGCACAGGGATGCCGCGTGCAGGTACATAGCAGTTGGGGTGGCGGCGTCCTGGAGAGCACTTTGCTGGGGCGTTTCAATGCGGAAAATCTGCTCGGCACCCTCGCCGTGCTATTGGTCAGTGAGGTGCCGCTGGCGGACGCGTTGTGCGAGTTGGCGCAGCGGCGCGCGGTGGCGGGGCGCATGCAAACTCTGGGCGGTAACGGCCAGCCGTCAGTGGTAGTGGATTACGCGCATACGCCGGACGCGCTGGAAAAGGTGTTGCATGCCTTGCGCGAAGTGACTCTGACAGGCGGCGGAAAACTGATCTGCGTATTCGGCTGCGGCGGTGATCGCGATCGCGGCAAGCGCCCGATGATGGGAACGATTGCGGCGAAGCTGGCGGATACGGCGATCGTGACCAGCGACAATCCGCGCAGCGAAAATCCGGCAGAGATTATTGCGGCGATCATAGCCGGCATGGGTAACAACTACCGGATTATGGAAGACCGCGCCAAAGCGATTGCGCTGGCCATCAATACTGCGCAGGCTGCCGATACCGTGCTGATAGCCGGTAAAGGACATGAAAATTACCAGGAAATACAGGGAGTTAAATATCCATTTAGCGATCTGGATGTGGCGCAACTCAATTTGCGCCACTGGCACGCGGAGGGCAGGGCATGATGCTGCTGTCGCAAGTTGCGCAGGTGCTGGCCGGTGAACTGGTAGGGAAAGACGTCGAGTTCAGCGCCGTCTCGACTGACAGCCGCGCAATCAATGCGGGGGATCTGTTTGTCGCGCTGCACGGCGACAAATTCGACGGTAGCCAGTATGTATCTCTGGCTGCAGAAAAGGGCGCGGTGGCGGCGCTGGTGAATGCCGAAAGTTATCACGGCGTGACCATGCCGTGCCCCATCGTGCTGGTGAAGGATACCCGTCTGGCCCTCGGCAAATTGTCGGGATACTGGCGCGATCAATTTGCGATACCGGTGGTGGGCATTACCGGCAGCAATGGCAAGACCACAGTCAAGGAAATGCTGACGGCCATTCTGCGCGAAGCTGCGGGCAGTGAGGATGCGGTGCTGGCGACACAGGGCAATTTCAACAATGACATTGGCATGCCGCTGACCCTGTTGCGCCTGCGCAAGCAGCATCAATACGCAGTGATCGAAATGGGCATGAATCACGCCGGCGAGATTGATTATCTGACCCGCCTCGCAAGTCCGGATGTGGCGATCATCAACAATGCCGGTAGCGCGCATATTGCCAATCTCGGTTCGCTGGAAGCGATTGCACAGGCCAAGGGTGAAATTTTTGCCGGGCTTACCAAACAGGGCACCGCAATCATCAATGCGGATGAAAACTTTGCGCCGATGTGGCGTGTGCTGGCCGGCGGCCATCCTGTTATCGAGTTTGCGGTGGAGGCGCAGGCGCCAGTCAGTGGTAAATCACAAGATATTGATTTTAATCAGAAAATTGACGTACGCACACCGTTAGGCAATTTTTCTGCAAACCTGCATGTGCCCGGTATGCACAATGCGCGCAATGCGCTGGCGGCGACCGCTGCCGCGATTGCGCTGAAAGTGAAACCCGCGTTGATTGCGGCCGGGCTGGAAAAATTCAGCGGCGTCGCGGGACGCTTGCAGCGCAGGCCCGCACTGCAGGGTGCGGTTGTGATTGATGACAGTTACAACGCCAATCCGGCGTCGTTGCATGCGGCAATTCAGGTGCTGGTGCAGGCGCCCGGAACAAGAATTCTGGTATTGGGCGATATGGGCGAGCTGGGTATCGAAGCTTCCAGAATGCATGCTGAAATGGGTAAGGAGGCGCGCGGGCTGGGTGTGGACAAGATGTTTGCGTTGGGCGAGCTCAGCAGTTACGCGGTGAAGGAGTTTGGCGCGGGTGCGCGGCATTTTCAGAGCATCGAAGATCTGCTTGAGGCACTGAAACCGGTTTTAAAAAAGGATTGCACCGTGCTGGTAAAAGGCTCGCGTTTCATGAAGATGGAACGAGTCGTGAAATATTTGGTGAGTGGTGAGATGGAAACGGCTACAACCGCGTCTGCTCAGCATTAACCTCGGGGAGAAAACATGTTATTGGCATTAACACAGTGGCTGGCACAGGACATACGGACATTCAGCGTATTTAATTACATCACGCTGCGCGCGGTGTTGTCCGCAATGACGGCGCTGTTTATTACTTTTATGCTGGGGCCGTACATGATACGCAAACTGACCGCGTACAAAATTGGCCAGTCAGTGCGCAGCGATGGCCCGCAGACGCATCTGGTCAAGGCGGGCACGCCGACCATGGGCGGCGCGCTGATACTGGTTGCCGTTGGTATTACCACACTGCTGTGGGGCGACCTGCGCAACCATTACATCTGGGTGGTGCTGCTCACCACGCTGGGTTTTGGCGCGATAGGCTGGGTGGACGATTACCGCAAGGTCGTACACCGCAATCCCAAAGGCTTGTCTGCCCGTGCAAAGATGGCGGGACAATCGATCATCGCGCTGCTGGTAGGCATGTTTTTGTGGCTGCACGCCAGCGTGCCGGCGGAAACCGAACTCATCGTGCCGTTCTTTAAGTTAATGGTGTTCCCGCTGGGGATGGGGAGCTTTATCGTGCTGGCTTATCTGGTGATAGTCGGCAGCAGCAATGCGGTGAATTTGACCGATGGCCTGGACGGCCTGGCGATCATGCCGGTGGTAATGGTGAGCAGCGCGCTGGCGATTTTTGCATACGTTGCGGGCCATGTCGTGTTTTCAAAATATCTCGGCATTCCGCATATCCCCGGTGCGAGCGAGCTGGCCGTTTTTTGCGCGGCGATTGCGGGTGCCGGCCTGGCCTTTTTATGGTTCAACGCCTATCCGGCGGAAGTGTTTATGGGTGACGTCGGCGCGCTTGCATTGGGCGCAGCACTGGGCACGGTGGCAATGATCGTGCGGCAGGAACTGGTGTTATTCATCATGGGCGGCGTGTTTGTGCTGGAGGCAGTGTCGGTGATTTTGCAAGTGGGTTCATTCAAGCTCACCGGCAAGCGCATTTTCCGCATGGCGCCGCTGCACCACCATTATGAACTGAAAGGTTGGAAGGAAACCCAGGTGGTGGTGCGCTTCTGGATCATTACCATGATGCTGGTGCTGCTGGGCTTGGCAACGTTAAAACTGCGTTGATGCAAAACTACTGTCCACAGATTACGCAGATTAAATAGATTGATCATGATTAATTCGGAAAATTGAAATGGTATTTATACAGTTGGATAAGTGGAGAAATATGAGTACCTATTCAAAATCTGCGTACATCTGTGAAATCTGTGGATTGAGTTGTTTATTTGATTAATAAAAAATGAAACAATGGATTGACAAATCGGTGTTGGTATTGGGTCTCGGGGAGACCGGGATATCGCTTGTGCGCTGGCTGACAGCACAGGGCGCGCGCGTGCGTGTTGGCGACAGCCGCGACAATCCGCCGTCGCTGGATATATTGCACGAGAAATTTCCGCAAGTGGACGTGCGCTGTGGAATTTTCCGCATCGAATTGCTCGATGGTATTGAGCTGATTGCCATCAGCCCCGGCGTGCCGCTGCGCGATCCGTTTGTAGTGAAGGCGGCGCAGTGCATCCCGATTGCGGGTGACATCGAGTTGTTTGCGCTGTCCCTGCCGCAACAGCAGCGTCCAAAAATTATTGCGATTACCGGCAGCAACGGCAAAACCACGGTGACCAGCATGGTGGGCGCGATGTGCCGCGCTGCCGGCAAGGAGACGCTGGTGGCCGGGAATATTTCGCCCGCGGTGCTGGATGCGTTGCTGCAGCGTGGCGGAAAACATCCCGAGGTCTGGGTGCTGGAATTATCCAGTTTCCAGCTGGAGACAACGGCTACGCTGAAGGCAGATGCCGCCACCGTGCTCAATATCAGCGAAGATCATATGGATCGCTATCACGACATGGGCGAATATATTGCGGCCAAGGCGCGCATCTTCCGTGCCGACGGCGACGGCGACGGCGGCGTGCAGGTGCTGAATCGCGATGATGCCGACAGCTCGGCGATGGCATTGCTTGGGCGCAAACATGTGACCTTCGGCTTAAACAGTGCGCCGGCCACCGATGAAGATTGGGGTGTTGAAGTTGCAGACGCCGATACCTGGCTGGTGCACGGGAAGCAGCGTGTGATGAAGGTCAGCGAGTTGCAAGTGGAAGGCATGCATAACGTGGCCAATGCGCTGGCAGCGCTGGCTCTGTGCCGCGCGATAAATTTGCCGTTATCGCCGTTGCTGGATGCGCTGCGCAATTTCAAAGGTTTGCCGCACCGGGTTGAAGCCGTGGCAGAAATCAGGAACGTGATCTATTACGATGACTCCAAGGGAACCAATGTGGGCGCGACAGTTGCAGCGCTGAAAGGGCTGGGCAGGCGTGCGGTGGTTATTCTGGGCGGCGACGGCAAAGGCCAGGATTTCTCGCCGCTGGAGCCGGCGGTGAAACAGCATGCGCGCGCCGTGGTGCTGATCGGCCGCGACGCCGACAAAATAGCCGCAGTTCTGCAAAACTGCGATGTGCCGCTGCTGTACGCAAGCGATATGAATGACGCGGTGCGGAAGAGCGCGGCGCAAGCGCAGCCCGGTGATGCGGTGCTGATGTCGCCAGCCTGCGCCAGCTTTGATATGTTCCGCAATTATGTGCATCGCGCCGAAGCATTTATCAGCGCCGTGCGCGCAGTGGAAGCGGAGGCGGCATGGGCATAGAGAGCGTGAAATTAATTGGTCGCAAAGCCACCGGTAAAGCGGTAGCCGAATACGATACGGTGCTGACCTGGGTTGTGATCGCGCTGCTGTCGCTGGGACTGGTGATGGTGTATTCATCCTCTATTGCAACAGCGGAAGCTGCTAAATTTACTGGCTACCAGCAAAGCTACTATTTGATACGGCACGCCCTGTATATTTTTCTGGGTCTGATTGCGGGTGCGCTGGTGTTTCAAATTCCATCGAAGATCTGGCAAAAAGCTGCGCCATATTTATTCATGTTCGGCGTGCTCATGTTGATAGTTGTCGTCATTCCGGGAGTCGGGCGCGAGGTGAACGGCAGCCGGCGCTGGTTGTCTTTGTTCGTGTTTAATCTGCAGCCCTCGGAACTGATGAAGCTGTTTGTGGTGTTGTATGCGGCCGACTATACGGTGCGCAAAGGCATAGTAAAAAACAGTTTCAGCAAGGCATTTTTGCCGATGTTCAGCGTGATGCTGGTGGTGGGCGCGCTGTTGCTGACGGAGCCGGATATGGGTGCGTTTGTGGTGATTTGCGCAATCGCGATGAGCACACTCTGGCTGGGCGGTTACAAATTCAAGGTGTTTGCTGCACTGCTGCTGGCGTTGCCGGCAACTTTTGCCGCGCTGATTATTTTTTCGCCGTACCGGCTGCAGCGCGTGACCAGCTTTATGGATCCATGGGCGGACCCCTACGGCAGGGGCTATCAGCTCAGCCATGCGCTGATCGCGTTCGGGCGCGGCGAGTGGTTCGGTGTCGGGCTGGGCGCGAGCGTGGAAAAATTATTTTACCTGCCGGAGGCGCATACCGATTTTCTGCTCGCAGTGATTGCCGAGGAGTTGGGATTTGTCGGTGTGAGCATAGTCATACTGCTGTTTGCGTGGCTGATTGTTCGCGCCTTTGCCATCGGCCGCCAGGCAGCGATGCTGGACCGGCTATTTGCCGCGCTGGTGGCGCAGGGAATAGCCGCCTGGCTGGGCATACAGGCAATGATAAACATCGGCGTGAATATGGGCATATTGCCAACCAAAGGATTGACCTTGCCGCTGATGAGCTATGGCGGCAGTGGCGTGCTGGTGAACTGCGTCGCCATCGCGATGCTACTGCGTATTGATTGGGAAAATCGCCGACTCATGAAAGGGTTGCCCATATGAATTTCAATATTGGCATTCGAATTGAGGCGATTTCGGTGCAGGCTAACTTGCGCATGCAAGTTAAGTCCCGCAGGGACGGCCGTAGCCAAAACAGACGACTCATGCGGGGATTGCCAATATGAACCGTAGCATCATGATTATGGCGGGCGGAACCGGCGACCACATCTTTAGCTCCGACATAACGCGCAAAAAAAGCGCATTCCCCCATGCGGGGACGAGAGTCTGCACTGAAAATGTGACCGGAGCAGAGGTGATTCATGGCTAGGTCGATATTAATTATGGCCGGAGGTACAGGCGGTCACATTTTTCCTGCTCTTGCGGTCGCAGATGTGCTGCGTGCCGACGGCTGGCGGGTCACCTGGCTGGGCGCGCCGAACAGCATGGAAGCGGATCTGGTGCCCAGGCATGGTTACGAGCTGGCGTGGGTGCGGTTTTCCGGTTTGCGCGGCAAAGGGTTGGTGCGCAAGCTGATGTTGCCGCTGAATTTGCTGCTTGCGCTGTGGCAGAGCGCGGTGGCAATGTTTCGCTATCGTCCCGATGTGGTGTTGGGCATGGGTGGGTATATCACTTTTCCCGGCGGCGTGATGGCTGCCTTGTTGCGCAAACCGCTGGTGATACACGAACAGAACTCGGTGGCAGGCCTGAGCAACAAGGCGTTGGCGAAACTGGCAGACCGGGTTTTGAGCGGTTTCCCCGAGGTGCTGAAAGGAGCTGAATGGTGCGGTAATCCGGTGCGTGAAAGTATTGCTGCACTGCCTGATCCCGGGCAGAGGTATGCGGCACGCAGCGGCGTGCTGAATGTGCTGGTGGTGGGCGGCAGCCTCGGGGCGCAGGCGCTTAACGAATGTATGCCGCAGGCCTTGTTCTGCATGCCGCAGGAGATTGAACCGAAGGTGATCCATCAAACCGGCAACAAGCATTTTGAGGATGTGCGCGAGCTCTATCACAGTGCGGGCATCATGGCGGACGTAAAGCCGTTTCTGGACGATATGGCGCAATGCTATGCGTGGGCAGATGTGGTGATTTGCCGGGCCGGTGCGTTGACCGTGGCAGAGCTGGCGGCAGCAGGGGTGGCGAGCATACTGGTTCCTTTTCCGTATGCGGTGGACGACCACCAGAGCGGCAATGCAAAGTTTTTAAGCGATAAAGGCGCGGCAATATTGATGCCGCAGACTGAATTAACCCCGCGCCATCTGGCCAGGGTGCTGGAACAGATGACGCGCGACAAGGCGTTAAGCATGGCGCAGGCCGCACGTGCTTTGGCGCAACCCAGAGCAGCACAATGCGTGGCACAGGTATGCAGGGAGTTGGCAGCATGAAACATAAAATAAAACACATCCACTTTGTCGGCATAGGCGGGGTCGGCATGAATGGCATCGCGGAAGTACTGCTCAATCTGGGCTACCAGGTGAGCGGCTCGGATTTGTCCGACAACCCGACAACCCGGCGCTTGAAGAAACTGGGTGCAACAATATACCTGGGCCATGCAGAAAGCCATCTGGCGCACGCCGATGCGGTGGTGGTCTCCACCGCGGTCAGCAGCGACAATCCGGAAGTCGTCGCGGCACGCGCACGCAATATTCCGGTGGTGCCGCGCGCGATGATGCTGGCGGAGCTGATGCGGCTGAAGCAGGGCATCGCGGTTGCCGGGACGCATGGCAAGACGACGACGACCAGCCTTACCGCAAGCATCCTGGCGAAAGGCGGGCTGGATCCGACGTTTGTGATTGGCGGCAAGCTTAACAGCAGCGGCACCAATGCCAGGCTCGGTAGCGGCGAATTCATAGTGGTGGAAGCGGATGAATCCGACGCATCGTTCCTGCACCTGCATCCGATACTTGCCATCGTGACCAATATCGATGCCGATCATATGGAAACTTACGGCCACGATTTCGCGCGGTTGCAGCAGGCGTTTGTGGATTTTATCGAGCATTTGCCGTTCTACGGCCGCGCCATGCTATGCGTGGATGATGCACATGTGCGCGAAATCATGCCGCGCATCAGCAAGCCGATTACCACTTACGGCTTTGCCGAGGAGGCGCAAATTCGTGCGGTAAATGTGCGGCATCAGGAAGGCAAGATGCGCTTCACGGCACTGTGCCGGCATAACAGCGTGCCGCTTGAGCTCGACATCACGCTCAATCTGGCCGGAATGCATAACGTGCAGAATGCGCTCGCGGCAATTGCGGTTGCGCTCGAGGTGGGAGTTGAGGAAAGTGCGATTGTTGCCGCACTGGCCGAGTTTGAAGGGGTGGGCCGGCGCATGCAGCGTTACGGGGAAATAGCGCTGGCTAGCGGCGGCAGCTTCACGCTGCTGGATGACTACGGACACCATCCGGCAGAGATGGCGGCGACGCTGTCGGCGGTGCGCGGCGCTTTTCCGGGACGGCGTCTGGTGCTGGCCTTTCAGCCGCATCGCTACACCCGTACCCGCGACCTGTTCGAAGATTTCGTAAAAATCCTCGGCACCGTGGATGCGCTGTTGCTGGCAGAAGTATATGCCGCAGGCGAAGCCCGGATAGTCGCCGCCGATGGCCGTTCGCTGATGCGTGCGTTGCGCGTGGCGGGGCATAACGAGGCTGTTTTTGTTGAAGATATTCAGGATATGCCGCAGGCCATCATGCAAATTGCGCAGGCGGGGGATGTGGTGATTACGATGGGCGCGGGCTCAATCGGCAGTGTTGCCGGCCAGGTTAGAAATATGGTACAGGGGAATATATGAACGCAAAACTTGCATGCCACAGTGAAAGCCGCGCAGGGTGATGAATAGGCCGCCGGGGAATTTATGCACATGACTGAAGCGATACATTTAGCCACGGGCGGTTTGCGCGGAACCCTGTGCACGGACGTGGACATGCGCCGCCATACCAGCTGGCGTGCCGGCGGCCATGTGGAGCGCATGTACCAGCCGGCCGATCTGGCCGATCTGCAGCTGTATCTGCGCCAGCTGCCCGCCGCCGAGCCTGTGCTGGCGCTGGGACTGGGCAGCAATCTGCTGGTGCGCGACGGCGGCTTGCGCGGTACGGTGCTGCTGCTGCACGCGGCGCTGACCGAGTTGCGGCTGGAGCCGGATGGCAGCATCTACGCTCAGGCCGGCGTGCCCGGCGCCAAGCTGGCGCGTTTTGCGGCAAAGCACGACCTGCGCGGCGGCGAATTTTTTGCCGGTATTCCCGGCACCGTCGGCGGCATGCTGACGATGAATGCCGGTTGTTATGGCAGCGAAACATGGAACGTGGTCGCACGGGTGCAGACAATTGACCTCAGCGGCGTGTTGCATGAGCGCTTGCCGGAGGAATATGAAATTGGCTATCGGCATCTGCGCAGAAAAGATGGAACATCAGAACATGCTGATTATAATGAAGTTTTTACAGGGGCGTGGTTCGGATTGCAGCATGGCAGCGGCGAAATTTCGCGCCAGCAGATCAAGGAGTTGCTGAGTAAACGCATTGCGTCGCAGCCGCTGAATTTGCCCAATGCCGGTTCGGTATTCCGCAATCCGCCGGGCGATCACGCCGCAAGGCTGATTGAAGCATGCGGTTTGAAGGGCAGGCGCATTGGCGGCGCGCAGGTATCGGAGAAACACGCAAATTTTATCGTTAATATTGGAGACGCCACTGCAACGGAGATTGAACGGCTGATACAAGAGGTGCGGCAGACCGTGCGACAGAAAACCGGCGTCGATCTTCACCCTGAGGTGCGTATCGTCGGCGAAGTTGCGGTGCAGACGAATGGAACAGGAAGCGGGCATAAAACGACATGAACAATAGCAACAAAAATATGACCGCCGCGGAATTTAGCAAGGTAGCCGTGATGTTTGGCGGACGCTCTGCCGAACGCGAAGTGTCATTGAAAAGCGGCGCTGCGGTATTGGCTGCGTTGCAACGCAGCGGCGTGGATGCGCATGCGTTTGATCCGGCCACGCAGGGCTTGCATGAGTTGCAACAGCAGGGCTTTAAGCGCGTATTTATCGCGCTGCACGGGCGTTATGGCGAAGACGGCACGGTGCAGGGCGCACTGGAATTGATGGATATACCGTATACCGGCAGCGGCGTGCTGGCGAGTGCGCTGGCGATGGACAAGTTTCGCACCAAGCTGGTATGGCAGGCGACGAATCTGCCGGTGCCGGACTATACCCTGCTGACCGGGGACAGCAACTGGGATGCGGTGGTGCGGCAACTGGGCCTGCCGATATTTGTGAAACCTGCGAATGAAGGTTCCAGTGTAGGCATCACCAAGGTCAAGAAGGTGGCGGATTTGCCGTCAGCCTATGCGGAGGCGGCCAAACATGATTCTGTGGTGATCGCCGAGCGCTTTATCGGCGGCGGTGAATACACTGCCGCGATACTAGGCGGGCAGGCTTTGCCGGTGATCAAGATCGAGCCGGCCAATGAATTTTATGATTACGAAGCAAAATACTTGCGTGATGACACGCGTTATCTTTGCCCGAGCGGCTTGCCGCCTGAAAAGGAAGCCGAGATGCAACTGCTGGCGCAACAGGCATTTGCGGTGATAGGCGGCGTTGGCTGGGGGCGCGTGGATTTCTTGAAGGATGCAAGCGGTAAATTATATTTGCTTGAAATCAATACCTCACCCGGCATGACGGACCACAGCCTGGTGCCGATGGCGGCGCGTGTGGCGGGGATGAGTTTTGAGCAATTGGTATTGCGCATACTGGAGCTGGCCCATGTGGGATAGACCGCATTTGCTGCGCCTGGTCGCCGCGATACTGGTTGGCATCAGTGTGCTGCTGCTGGGCTATAGTACGTTGCGCTATGCGCTGCAATTGCCAATCTTCAGGCTGCGTACCGTGCAGTTAACCAACGCGCCGCAGCAGGTGGATTTGATCCAGCTGAACCAGCTGGTGACGAGGACTGTGGGCGGCAGCTTTTTTACGGTGGATCTTGAGCAAACCCGGCGCGCTTTCGAGCAGTTGCCATGGGTGCGCAAGGTGAGCGTGCGGCGGCATTTCCCGTGGAGCCTGGAAGTGACACTGGAAGAGCAGGTGCCGATGGCGCGCTGGAATGACACCGCGCTGGTAAATACCTATGGCGAGGTATTTGCTGGGCAAAGCCGGCTGCCGTTGCCGGATTTTTTCGGGCAGCCCGATACTTCGGCGGAAGTTGCCGGGATGTATGCGACATTAAGCCGGCAACTGGCAGTGTTGCAGAGAAGCATTTCGCGGATAAACCTGTCGCCGCGCTTTGCATGGCAGGTGCAGCTGGATAACGGCATGCAGCTCGAGCTTGGCAGAGAGCAGGTGCAGCAACGCATGGCGCGTTTCGTTGCAGTTTATCCGTACAGCATCGCGACGATGGCGCGCAAGGTCAACCATGTGGATTTGCGTTATCGCAACGGTTTTGCCGCCAGTCAATTGAATGGTGCGGGCCGCCCGGGTGGTGCGAAAGTGGAAACAAGGCGAAATTCAGTGAGCAGGGCTTAGAGGGTGCGGCTATGAGAATAAACAGGGATGCCAAGAACATTATTGTGGGGATGGATATTGGCACGTCGAAAATCGTGACTATCGTCGGCGAGATCATGCCCGAAGGTACGCTGGAAGTCATTGGTCTGGGCATGCACGATTCATCCGGCATGAAAAAGGGCATGGTGGTCAACATCGACGCGACCGTGTCGGCGATTCAGCGCTCGCTGGAAACCGCCGAGCTGATGGCTGACTGGAAAATCAGCTCGGTCATCACCGGGATTGCGGGCAGCCATATCAAGGGTGCCAACGGCAAGGGCATGATCAAGATCAAGGACAAAGAGGTGACGCAGGCAGACATCGACCGGGTGGTGGAAACCGCCAGTTCATTGAGCCTGCCCAGCGATCAGCAGACCCTGCATATTATCGAACAGGAATTCACCATAGACGGCCAGGAAGGCATCAAGAAGCCTTTGGGCATGAGCGGCATGAAGCTGGAAGTGGAGGTTCATATCGTGATTGGTGCGGTGGCCGCAGTGCAGAATATTTTGAAGTGCGTGCATCGTTGCGGGCTGGAAGTCAGCGAGATGATCCTGCAACCGCTGGCATCGAGCAAGGCGGTGCTGGCGGAAGACGAAAAGGAACTGGGCGTATGCCTGGTGGACATAGGCGGCGGCACCACGGATGTTGCCATCTTTACCGGCGGTGCGATACGCCATACTGCGGTGATACCGATTGCGGGCGACCAGATCACCAACGACATCGCGATGGCCTTGCGCACACCGACCAAGGATGCGGAAGATATCAAGATTAAATATGGCTGCGCGTTGCGCCAGCTGGCCAATGATGTGCCGATAGAAGTGCCGGGTGTGGGCGAGCGCGGCACGCGCATGCTGTCGCGGCAGACGCTGGCGGAAGTGATAGAGCCGCGTGTGGAGGAGTTGTACTCGCTGGTTCAGGCGGAATTGCGCCGCAGCGGGTTTGAAGATTTGCTTTCCTCCGGCATTGTGATTACTGGCGGCAGCAGTGCGATGCAGGGGATGGTTGAACTGGGCGAAGAAATTTTCCATATGCCGGTGCGTCTCGGGCTGCCGCGCTATACCGGCGGTTTGTCAGACGTGGTCAAAACGCCGCGCTTTGCCACCGCTATCGGCTTGTTGCATTACGGCATGGAGCAGCAGCAGCGCAACGCGGTGGCGCGCATGCAATCCGCCTCCTTAAGTGATGTACTGGAGCGCATGAAGGCGTGGATGCAGAGAAATTTTTAAGGCTTTTTTTGGAATTGGGTATTGTTTGCAGGTTTGAAATTTAATGGGGAGAAAATTATGTTCGAAATAATGGATACGCAACCACAAGGTGCTTTGATCAAGGTCATAGGCGTGGGCGGTTGCGGCGGTAATGCGATTAATCATATGATCGAGCAGTCCGTGCAGGGCGTGGAGTTTGTTGCAATCAACACCGATGCGCAGGCACTCAGGGGCAACAAGGCGGTTAGCCAGCTGCAGATCGGCAAAACCCTGACCAAGGGATTGGGCGCCGGCGCACGGCCGGAAGTTGGCCATGCGGCGGCGCTGGAAGACCGCGACCGGATTGCCGAAATTCTGGGCGGTGTCGACATGGTGTTCATCACCGCAGGGATGGGCGGCGGCACCGGTACAGGCGCGGCACCGGTAGTGGCGCAGGTTGCCAAGGAGCTGGGGATACTGGTAGTGGCAGTCGTAACCAAGCCGTTTGAACATGAACGCAAACGCATGCAGTTGGCGCAGGCAGGCATTGAGGCGCTGGCTGAATTTGTGGATTCGCTGATCATTGTGCCCAATGAGAAATTGATGACGGTACTGGGCGAAGACACCACGCTGATAGATGCCTATCGCGCGTCGAATGGCGTATTGCAGGGAGCGGTGGCGGGTATTGCCGAAGTGATCAACGTCGATGGCATGATCAATGTGGATTTTGCCGATGTCAGAACCCTGATGTCGGAAAATGGCATGGCGATGATGGGCTCGGCAACCGCCACGGGTACCGACAGGGCGCAAAAGGCGGCCAAAAGCGCGATGTCCAGCCCGTTGCTGGAAGATGTGGATTTGTCGGGTGCGCGCGGCGTGCTGGTCAATATCACGGCCAGCGCAAATTTTACCATGCGCGAATACAAGGATGTAATGGGCTGCGTGCGCAGTGTCGCAGCGGACGATGCAACCGTCATCGTCGGGCAGGTGTTTGACGAGAACATGGGCGATGCGTTGCGCGTCACCATTGTGGCAACGGGTTTGGGCAAGCCTCGTGCCAGCCAGCAGAAACCGGTACTGGCCTACGAACAGCAGCAGCGTACCGGCACGCATGATGCACAAGGCTCAACGTCGGTCGACTACCGCGAACTGGAAATGCCGGCAGTGATGCGCACCAATCGCCATCGCGAAGCCACGGTTGAGGCGATGAAGCAGTCGGGTGTGGAAACACTGGATATACCGTCATTTTTGCGCAAACAGGCAGATTAAGCGTTAAGTAATTAATATGCTTGGGATTACTTGCCGGATAAGCAGGAAAGTTGTGATAAGATATAATGCAATTTCTTAAAGCTGGTTATGGATATGGTTAAGCAGCGCACATTAATAAATTTAGTGCAGGCAACAGGAGTTGGTTTGCACACCGGGGAAAAGGTCTCGCTTACCCTGCGCCCTGCGCCTGTCAACCATGGCATCGTATTTCGCCGCGTAGATATGAATCCTGTTGCAGAGCTAAAGGCCGAAGCACATGCGGTGCACGATACGCGATTGTCCACGTGTCTGGAGTCCAATGGCGCGCGCGTGGCAACGATAGAACATCTGATGTCGGCGTTTGCCGGGCTGGGGATAGACAATGCCATCGTTGAACTGAATAGTTCTGAGGTGCCGATCATGGATGGCAGCGCCGGCACCTTCATATTTTTGATTCAGTCTGCCGGGATAATCGAACAATCTGCTGCGAAAAAATTCATTCGCATCAAAAAAATGGTCGAGGTTAGGGACGGCGACAGATGGGTGCGCTTCGATCCTTATAATGGCTATAAATTGAACTTCACCATCAACTTCCCGCATCCGGTGTTTGCCAATACCAAGCAGCAGGTTACCGTAGATTTGGGAGAGAATTCCTATATAAAGGAAGTGAGCCGCTCCCGTACCTTCGGCTTTATGCAGGAGGTTGAATATATGCGCTCGCAGGGATTGGCCCTGGGCGGCAACCTGGATAACGCGATCGTAATGGATGAGTATCGGGTGCTCAATCCTGACGGACTGCGCTCCGATGACGAATTCGTAAAACACAAGGTGCTGGATGCGATAGGTGACTTGTATTTGCTGGGGCATCCGTTAATTGGATCATTTTCCGGCTACAAGTCGGGCCATGCGCTCAATAATGCGTTGCTGCGCGCGTTGCTGGCCGACGAGCAGGCCTGGGAGTATGCAACTTTCGATAAAAAGGAAGAAGCGCCGGACTTCTTGCGCATGCAGTTGCAGATGGTTTGATACCACCCAGGCTCCTGCAAGGGCGCTAACCATGATTATATTGCGGCTGTTATTCATATTATCTGCATTGGCAATTGTCCTGTTCGGCGGCATGTACCTGTTTACCAATAATCGCCGCTACCTCAATCTGGCCTGGCAAATTGGGCGTTTTGTTGTGGTTGCGCTTCTGGCATTTGCGTTGTTGTTCATACTGGAACGCTATGTGTTAATCGGCTTGCGCATCCTGATTTGACGCGAGTGGCGGCACAGCGTGTTTATTGACCACTTTTTTTGTTTCCGGCTAACCTTTGTATTGCGCTTTTCAGGGGCGAATCGCCCAATGTTTCAGCCAGGTCATTTAACTGCTGTTTCCCGCTGTTGCTTACCGATGAAGGGATGGATGCACGCGGGATGGGAGGGGAGGTAACTTGCACCCTGACTTGAATTCCAGTAACCTCACTGCCGTTTAGCTGGAGCTGCCTGACCAGATCGGGCGTCATTTGACGCAATTTGGCTGCTACAGCATTATTATTTGCTGCCACGATCAATACGTTTTGCTCTATTTGCATGACGCGACTGGCACGCAGCAGCGAAGGTGGTGTAACTTGCTCATATTGCACTTGTAATGCGCGAAGTTGCCGTACTTTGCCAGAAAGTTGGCGCAGTTCCTGGTTGGAGGACAGAAAGGAATTTAAGCGTTGCGGCAAGGTAGCAATCGTTAATTAGGGAAGATTTATGAATATTATTCTAGTTTCCAATAATTTGGCAAAAACACGCAGTGTTTCGTTGAATGGCATACATTTGATTGTCGCCGTTATTATTTTTATGTTACTGTTTATTATGGCTTTATTTTCTGCAGAGTATGCAATTGTGCGTTTTCAGCCCGGCAAAGTAAGCAATGAGATGCGTGCCTGGCTGGCCAGTGCAGAAAATCACGAGCAGCAAAAACAGCAGGCCTATTTGCGCGAAAGCCTGGATACCATGGCGATCAGTTTGGGCCGGATGCAGGCGCGCTTGTTGCGGCTGGACTCCCTGGGTTCCCGTCTGGTCAAGATTGCGGGCCTCAAGTCACAGGAAATTGACTTCAGTACTGCGCCACCCCAGGGCGGCGCTTATCTGCCGGCGGGGCAGCAAGATATAACCTTGTCCAGCATGAACCAACAATTAGGCAGCTTGTCCGAGTTGATGACCGATCGCGGTGACAAACTGGCCGCACTTGAAACGCTGTTGCAGCAGGACAGATTGCAGAAGAAAATGCTTAATACCGTAGCGCCGGTAAGTTCGGGCTGGTTTTCATCGAATTTCGGCTGGCGCATCGATCCGTTCACCGGCAAGCGCGCAATGCACGAGGGCGTGGATTATGTGGTTCCGCTGGGTACGCCTATCCATGCGGCGGCTAGCGGTATTGTCGTGTATGCCGGCTGGCATCCAGATTTTGGAAACTTGGTTGAAATTGACCATGGCAATGATATTTTGACGCGTTACGCCCATGCCTCAAAACTATTTGTCAAGGTCGGGCAGGTGGTGAAGCGCGGGCAACTCATTTCCCTGGTAGGCAGTACGGGACGTTCAACCGGAAATCACTTGCACTTTGAAGTGAGATTTAAAGGCCTCGCACAAAATCCGGTGCGTTTTTTGCAAAATGCCGGAGGGTGATTATTGCTGATATTGCTGAAGGGTGAGGTGACCTATTTCGAATAGGGAATACCTCACCTTTTTTATTCACGTTGTTCGAACATTTTGTCTCAAAACAGATGGCCCCAAAATAAATAGCCGGCAAAATAAATAGCTCCCAAAAATAAATAGCCATAGAGAAGAAAATACAGAAGATGATTTCCAATTTGCTTAAAAGTGTATTCGGTAGCCGTAACGACCGCCTGCTTAAACAATATCGACAGGCAGTAATTGCAATAAATGCATTGGAACCGCAAATAGAAGTGCTGACAGATGATGAGTTGCGCGCCAAGACCGCGGCCTTCAAACAGCGGGTTCAGCAGGGCGAAGCACTGGATGCCTTATTGCCTGAAGCTTTTGCGGTAGTACGCGAAGGAAGTCGAAGAATACTGCAGATGCGCCACTTCGATGTCCAGTTAATCGGTGGAATGGTGCTGCATTACGGCAAGATCGCCGAGATGAGAACCGGCGAAGGCAAGACCTTGATGGCAACCCTGCCGGCATATTTGAATGCATTGTCGGGCAAGGGGGTACATGTAGTCACGGTAAACGACTATCTGGCCAGGCGTGATGCGGAATGGATGGGACGCTTGTACGGTTTCCTGGGTCTTTCTGTTGGTGTCATTCTGTCGCAGATGGATCACGGCGACAAGCAGTCCGCTTATGCCGCAGACATCACCTACGGCACAAACAACGAATTCGGTTTTGACTACTTGCGCGACAATATGGCCACTGAGGCCGATGAGCGCTTTCAGCGGGGGCTGAATTTCGGCATTGTGGACGAGGTGGACTCCATCCTGATCGACGAGGCGCGTACACCGCTCATTATTTCCGGCCAGGCGGACGACAACCTTGATATATATACCAGCATGAACAAACTGGTTCCCCGTCTGGTGAAGCAGCAGGAAGAAGAGGGCCCGGGCGACTACAGTGTGGACGAAAAAAACCAGCAGATTCTGCTGAGCGAATCGGGACATGAGCACGCCGAGGAACTGCTGGCCCACGCAGGCTTATTGCCAAACGGCGGCAGTTTGTATGATCCGGCAAATATCACGCTTATTCATCATCTTTATGCAGCGCTCAAGGCGCATGTGCTGTACCACATCGACCAGAACTATGTGGTGCAGGACGGTGAGGTGGTGATCGTTGATGAATTTACTGGCCGCATGATGCCGGGGCGGCGTTGGTCAGACGGTCTGCACCAGGCCGTGGAAGCAAAGGAAGGGGTGGCTATCCAGAAGGAAAACCAGACTCTCGCTTCCATCACCTTCCAGAATTACTTCCGCATGTACAGCAAGCTGAGCGGCATGACGGGTACTGCGGATACGGAAGCCTTTGAATTTCTGCAAATTTATAATCTGGAAACAGTAGTGGTTCCGCCGCATCGCCCGACCATTCGGATGGATCTGATGGATCAGGTCTATCTGACTGCAATGGAGAAGTACAAGGCGGTCATCAATGATATTCGCGACTGCTATCAACGCGGCCAACCGGTGCTGGTAGGCACTACCTCGATTGAGACCTCCGAGCTGCTGTCCGGGCTGCTGGACAAGGAAAAGCTGCCGCACCAGGTTCTGAACGCGAAACAGCACGCGCGCGAAGCCGAGATAGTGGCGCAGGCCGGACGCCCCAAGATGGTGACCATCGCAACCAATATGGCCGGGCGCGGTACCGATATCGTGCTGGGTGGAAACGTGGAAAAACCGATTGAAGTGGTGCGCATGGATACAGCGCTGGACGATGCGACGCGCAACCAGCGTATAGCCCGGCTGCGCGCAGAGTGGCAGCCGATACATGACCAGGTTGTGGCAAGCGGCGGTTTGCATATTATCGGTACCGAGCGCCATGAATCGCGGCGCGTGGATAACCAGTTGCGCGGACGTGCAGGTCGCCAGGGAGATCCTGGCTCCAGCCGCTTTTATATGTCGCTGGAAGATCCCTTGCTCAGGATATTTGCCTCTGATCGCGTCGCCGCGATCATGAACCGCTTCAAGCTGCCTGAAGGCGAGGCGATTGAGCATGTGTGGGTAACGCGCGCGATCGAAAATGCACAGCGCAAAGTTGAAGCGCGCAACTTTGATATGCGCAAGCAAATTCTCGAATACGACGACGTTGCCAACGACCAGCGCAAGGTGATTTACCAGCAGCGCAATGATCTGATGGAAAGCCTGGATATATCAGAGACCATTACTGCGATGCGCGAGGGCGTGCTTCAAGGCCTGGTTGGCGAATATATTATTCCGAACAGTATGGAGGAGCAGTGGGACGTGGCGGGACTGGAAAAGGCACTGATCTCGGAATTTCAGTTGCATTTGCTGCTGCAGCAATGGCTGGAGCAGGATAAGACGCTGGACGAGCAAGGTTTGCTCGAGCGTATTGTTGCGGCTGCACAACAGCTGTATCAGGCCAAGGTTGATCAGGTGGGCGCTGAAGTGATGCACGGCTATGAGCGCCTCGTCATGCTGCAAAGCCTGGATACGCACTGGCGCGAGCATCTGGGCGCGCTGGATCATTTGCGCCAGGGCATTCATCTGCGCGGTTACGCGCAGAAAAGTCCAAAGCAGGAGTACAAGCGCGAAGCTTTCGAGCTGTTTTCAAATATGCTGGAGAGTGTCAAGAGCGACGTCACGCAAACACTGATGAACGTGCAAATTCGCAGCGAACAGGATATCGAGGCGGCAGAAGCACCGCATGCGCCGGTAAATGTCCAGTATCACCATGCTGACTATGAGGAAGCGCTCGGACAAAATGAAGCAACTGAAAGTGAAAGTGCAGAAAAAACACCGTTTGTTCGCCACGGCGACAAGGTTGGGCGAAATGATCCCTGCCCCTGTGGTTCCGGGAAAAAGTACAAGCTATGCCACGGTAAATTGAGTTGATTTTAAGGCGCCTCTAAAAATACAGACTTCGTTACGATAAGGCGTTGCGCAAAATAATTAGTCGCATACATATTTACGTATATGCAACGCGCTTAAATTTGTGTCGCGCCCAGTCCCGTTTAGAATCTTGAATTTTTGGAAGCACCTTTATAAAGAGGAATAAACCAATGACTGCAGACGAACTGATTATGAGAATTTTGCAAAATTCTGATTTGACTTCAGAATTACGCGATGCCGAGATTGAAGTGCTGGCAGGTATTATGACTTTGCATGATTACAAGGCAGGAGAGTTTCTGCTGCGCCCGGGCGATAACAGGCTGGAAAAAACCTTGATGATACTGGCTGCCGGCGAGGTTGAGGCAACTGCGACAGTAAAGGGTGAAAAAGCCACTCTGCATTTGCTGCAGCCGGGAGACATTGCAGGCATTATCACTTTTGCCGGCGGAGACGCTACGCAGATCAGCGCGACCGTCCAGGTCAAGAAGGATAGCAAGGTGATCTTGCTGGAGCGCGCAAAGTTTGAAAGCCTGCTGAATACCAATCCCGCCATTGTTTACTACGTGATGCGCGGCATCGTGCGTCATGTGCATGGCATCGTGCGGCGCATGAACATGCAGTCGGTTGAAATGAGCAACTATATTCATCGCACCGGCGGTCGCTATTAGGAGCAGGACTATATGCCGGTTAACTTGAATTCACCCGTAGCGGCTGAGCTATTACCTGTACCAGGTGTAATGCTGGGCATCACCGAAGCCAATATCAAAAAGCCCAACCGCAAGGATTTGCTGGTCATACAAATTGATCCGCAATCGACGGTGGTAGGCGTGTTCACGCAAAACCGTTTTTGCGCCGCCCCGGTTACCGTCGCACGCGAGCATCTGGCGACAGGCAAGGGCATACGCGCGCTGGTGGTAAATACGGGCAATGCAAATGCCGGAACGGGGGAGCAGGGCATGGCGAATGCCCGCGCCACCTGTGCCGCAACGGCTCGTTTGCTGGGTTGTGCGCCGGAGCAGGTGCTGCCGTTTTCCACCGGGGTCATTATGGAACCCTTGCCGCTTGAGCGCATCGTGGCCGGCTTGCCGGCGTGCGTTGCCGATCTGAAAGCAAATAACTGGTTTGATGCATCGCAGGCCATCATGACCACGGACATCGTCGCAAAAGCGGTTTCACGCCAGCTCCACCTGGATGGCAAGACTGTCACCGTCACCGGCATGGCCAAAGGCTCCGGCATGATCCATCCCAACATGGCGACCATGCTGGGATACATTGCCACCGACGCGGCCATTGCACAACCCATGCTGCAGCAGATGGTCAGCCGGGCCAGCGATGCGTCGTTCAACTGCATCACGGTAGACGGCGACACCTCGACCAACGACGCGCTGATGCTGATAGCCACCGGCAAGAGCGGCATTCCCCAGATTACGCAGGCCAGCGGCGACGCATTCAAGCAGCTGCAAGCCGTGGTGAGCGAGGTCGCAACTATTTTGGCGCAGGCCGTTGTGCGCGACGGTGAAGGCGCCACCAAGTTCATGACGATAAAGGTGGAAGGCGGCAACAATGCAGCCGAGTGCAAGCAGATTGCCTATGCCGTGGCGCGTTCGCCGCTGGTAAAAACCGCTTTTTTCGCATCTGACCCCAATCTCGGCCGTATTCTTGCCGCAATCGGCTATGCCGGCATTGCCGACCTGGATGTAGAACGCATCAGGTTATATCTGGACGAGGTGCTGGTAGCCGAGCACGGCGGGCGTGCAGCGAGCTACCGCGAAGAAGACGGCCAGCGCATCATGCAGCAGGGCGACATCGGCATTCGCGTGCTGCTGGGGCGCGGCGATGCCTCTGCTACCGTATGGACATGTGATTTCTCCTACGACTATGTGAAGATCAACGCCAGCTACAGAAGCTAAGAAATTTTTTCATGTTATCGCATTCACCAAGCCCGCTTAACGGCGGGCATTGTGTTTGTGCGAGTGAATTTAAATGCATGGCAAAGCTTGCTTGCACCCGGTACGGGAGCATGTTACAGTTTCATCATGCGAGTGATAGCCATCAGCACGTTACGCGAATTTTGGGCGAAGCATCCGCAGGCGGAGGTGCCGTTACGTGGCTGGTATGCCGACGCAAGCCGGGCAGACTGGAAAACGCCAGCGGATATCAAAGCGGCACATCGCACTGTCAGTTTCGTTGGAAGCAACCGCGTAGTGTTTAACATCAAGGGCAACGATTTCCGCTTGATCGTGGCCGTGCATTACAACCGGGGGATGATGTATATCCGCTTTGTTGGAACTCACAAACAGTACGACGCGCTCGACGCTGGGAAGGTGTAACAATGGAACTCAAGCCGATTAGAACCAAAGCAGAATATAAGGAAGCCTTGCGCGAAATCGAGGCAATGTTTGATGTGCCCGATAAAACACCGGAAGCAGACAGACTGGAAGTGCTGGTCATGCTGGTAGAAAAATACGAAGCGCTGCACCACCCCATCCCCGCGCCCGATCCCATAGATTTCTTGAACTACGCGATAGAAGCACGCGGCTTGACCCGCAAGGATCTGGAGCCATATATCGGTAGCCGTGGCCGCGTGGCTGAAGTATTGAACCGCGCACGTCCACTTACCCTGGCGATGATCCGGCGCTTATCGGAGGGTCTCAAGCTGCCAGCGGATGTGCTGATAGCTGATTATAAATTGCGCCACGCAGCTTAGAACTGCATGGATAAGCTGGATAACTTTCTCACCCGGGCCGAAGGCCTGCTCTCCCGCCTGGAGAACATATTGCCCGGCGCTCAGCCGCAAGCGCCCGATTGGCAAGCTGCTGCCGCCTTCCGCTGGGATCACCAGCAGCGCAGCTTGCATCCGGTGCCGAATTTTCAGCGCATAGCACTCACCGACCTGCTGGGCATCGAAGATCAAAAACAGCGCATCCGGCAGAACACCATGCAATTCGTGCGCGGCGGCACGGCCAACAATGTACTGTTGTCCGGCACACGCGGCACGGGCAAGTCGTCCCTGGTCAAGGCTTTGTTAAACGAATATGCTGGGCAAGGTCTGCGTGTAATCCAGATCGACAAGCAGGGGTTGATTGATCTGTCGCATATCGTTGGCCTGGTGCAGGGCCGCGCCGAGCGCTTTATCCTGTATTGCGACGACCTTTCCTTTAATGCCGACGAACCCGGCTATCAATCGCTGAAGGCCGCGCTGGATGGTGATTTGGTGGCTTTCTCCGACAACCTGCTGATTTACGCTACCTCCAACCGCCGCCACCTGATGCCGGACTACATGCAGGACAACCTCGCGACAAAATATGTTGGCGATGAAGTGCATCCGGCGGAAAGCGTGGAGGAGAAGGTTTCGCTGTCCGAGCGTTTTGGCTTGTGGATATCGTTTTATCCGTTTACGCAGGATGAATATCTTGCTGTTGCCTCGCATTGGCTGGCGCATCATGGCTGGAAGCAGGGGCTTACTGACGAGGCGAGGACGGCGGCTTTGCAGTGGTCGCTGATGCGGGGATCGCGGAGCGGTAGGGTGGCGGGGCAGTTTGCCAAGGATTGGTGCGGGAGGATTTGAGAGTATCTCCTCGCCCCGTTTTCGGGGAGAGGGTTAGGGAGAGGGGAAGTTTCTTGCTCCCACTAAAACCAACTTCAACTTCGCCGGGGGCAGCCCGGCAGCTGCTTACTTTTCTTGCTTCGCCAAGAAAAGTAAGCAAAAGAAGGCGATCCCCAATCCGCCACCTCTTCGAGGTTCCCTGCGTTGCTCGTCTGGTCAGGCGGCTGCGGAACTCGCACTGCGTGCTCAGACAGTCCTCGCCGACATCCCCTGACCAGCCTCCGCTACTCGGTGGCGGATGAGGGGAGGGCAAAGATAAACACCAGAATATAAACGCAGAGTGGGCACGTTGTGCCCACTCTGCTGGGCAATGAGTCATTCGCGCCAGAAGTGAGAACGTAGTCAATACAACCCGACTCAGGTATATTGGAGTCGCTTAGAGTTCTTATCGTACGCTGATAATTATCCATATGAAAATTAACGATTTTATATTTCGTTTTCCGACTGGCTTGCTAACTCGTCACGATGGACTCTGCCGAGTCAGAACATTTATCGGAACCAACTCTAAAGTCTATGTGTTGCTGACCAACCTCGATGAAAACACATCAGCATCGATTACAAACTCTATCGAATCTTTATTTGACTCACTTCTAAAAAGAGGGATTGTGACGGGTGAATGTACGTTCATTGAGCATTATGAAACCAGCTTATTTCATGGAAATACTTTTGATTTGGTTATATTCGACGAGACTGGGGGGCCACACTGGAGTTCAATAAAACAATCGGATGTTGAGAAAGTGCTTGGATGTGATGATGCTGAGTTAAATATTCCAACGTATGAACACAAGCGTTTGCTTAATGAAATTGCAAGAATTCAAAATGAAATCGATCCATTTATCAATTCGTCTTGGCCAGAAAGCCCAGAAGTTATGAAAAGAAGATTCGATATTGAATCTCGGATGATTGGAAAAGGGGCGATCTCTGAGCTTGTAGAGAATGGGGTGAACGAGCAGGAGCTTCAGCGGTTGCTTAAATCAGACCTAACAATATTTGCGGAAATTTACGCAGATTCGAAAGATGAGTACATCTGCTTTTCAGAGTTTCCAGTTGCTGACGGGGTTGTTGATTTCGCTGTCTTCTCAGGAAGGTCGCGGATGGATGTAACTCTCATTGAAGTAAAAGGCGCCGATTTCTTTTTGGTTAATCAAGGCCATTACGATAAATTCGCAAGCAAATTGGAAGAGGCCGTAGACCAGATCAGGACGCGACTAAGACACATTTATGAAAACATTGGGGAGTTCAGATCAGGGGTTCACAAAATCCGTCAGAGTGTTGAGCGAGGGGCAGTGGAGCACAATTCGTTATTAGGCCCATACGGCAAACTGCAAGTTGATCCAAACAAAGATATCAACATTAGATGCGTAGTAATTGGCGGAAGAACACGCAACGACCATGAAGAAAGCAAAAAGCGTCACGATTTTGAGCACAGTTTTTCCCCTCCAATTAAGATTGAATCTTGGGATACTTGGTTGAGAAAGATGCGAAGAGGTTAAATATAGCCATGGGTGTAGACGAAGTGCACACGCGATGGTTTTGAATTCGCTTTTCTTTCCCCTCGTCCGCCACCGAGTAGCGGAGGCTGGTCAGGGGATGTCGGCGAGGACTGTCTGAGCACGCAGTGCGAGTTCCGCAGCCGCCTGACCAGACGAGCAACGCAGGGAATCCCGAAGGGATGGCGGATTGGGGATCGCCTTCTTTTGGTTACTTTTCTTGGCGAAGCAAGAAAAGTAACCAGCTGCCGGGCTGCCCCCGGCGAAGTTGAAGTTGATTTGAAGAAGCGAGAAAATTGCCACGCTCGGCAAGTATGTAAACAACTAACATTTATATGTAACCACTTGATTGTATTGAATAATATTATTGAAGTTTCTGTCGCAGTATTGCAGCGCCCAGATAGCACCTTTCTGATGGCCCGGCGCCCCGAAGGCAAAGCCTACTCAGGCTATTGGGAATTCCCCGGCGGCAAGGTCGAGTCAGGCGAGTCAGCGCGTCATGCCTTGATCCGCGAGCTACACGAAGAGCTCGGCATAGAAGTCGAAACAGCCTACCCCTGGCTGACGCGAGTATTCGCTTACCCCCATGCAACCGTGCGCCTGAATTTTTTCCGCGTCACTGGCTGGCAAGGCGAGCCGCATGGCCGCGAGGGTCAGTTATTGAGCTGGCAATCCCTGCCTGAATTGACTGTCGCGCCAATACTGCCTGCCAATGGGCCTGTCATACGCGCGCTGCAGTTACCTGCCTTGTATGCGATCAGTAATGCAACGGAGCTGGGTGTCGAGGAGTTTGTGCAACGCCTGCAACAGGCGTTAGACAATGGGCTGCGCATGTTGCAAATTCGCGAAAAAGGCTGGTCGCGTGCGGCGTTGAAGGAGTTGGCCCTGCGCGCGGTGGCGGTGGCGCATGCGGCCGGGGCGCGCGTGCTGCTGAATGAAGATATTGAACTGGTGGAAGAAGTGGGCGCTGACGGGGTGCAGCTGACTGGTGCGCAACTGGCAGGCTGTCAGCAGCGGCCTGATGTGGAGCTGTGCGCGGCATCCTGCCATAGCATGGACGAACTGCAACATGCCGCAAGCCTGGGGATGGACTTTGCGCTGCTGAGTCCGGTGTTGCCGACAAAAAGCCATCCCGGTGCCGCTCACCTTGGTTGGGAAAATTTTTCAATGATGGCATCGTCTTCAGCGATCCCGGTTTATGCTTTGGGTGGCTTACAGCTGGAAGATATGCAAACAGCGTGGGAAAAAGGTGCGCATGGAGTCGCGTTATTGCGCCAAGCCTGGTGAATTTTGTCCGGCTAGTCTTCGCCTGGAATATCTTCAGCCGATTTTTTTACTTCAGGAATGCTGTAACCTTCCGCAGCCCATTGGCCCAGATCAATCAGCTTGCAACGCTCGCTGCAAAACGGCCGGTAAGGGCTAAGCTCTTTATTCCAAATGACTTCTTTGCCACACTGGGGGCATGCAACGACTGCGGGTTTTCTTGCGGACATGTTAATTAACAGAAGACGAGTTTAAATTCTACATCCTGATCGTACAGCGTGGATTTGGCGGCGTAATCGGCGGCAACGAAACGTATGTTCAGCGCGTACTTGTTGGCGCTTATCTCAGGGACACAGGGCAAATTTTCATCCAGGATGACGCGCAACATTTGCGCCACGCGTCCGCCCTGCATTTGCTGGAAACTGCCCTGATGTGCGGTGAACTGGTGGGTCTTGCAGTTTTCCCGCAGCAATTTAAGCAAGATTTGCAGGCCTTCCTGGATGGGGCGCAACGGAAATACCCATGATTCCAGGTCTGTACGGCGCAAACTTGCGTCCTGGTTCTGCCAGTAATGGTAGGAAGGCAAATCGAATTCGCACATGCCTCCTGGTATGCAAGCTCGCTGCTTGATAAGCATCAGCCATTCGTTATCGCGTATGTGTTGCCCGATTTTACCGCTGAACGTAAGCAGTTGTGCGGAAACACTTTCAATTTTGCCCAGCATGGCGTCCAGCGCGTCTTCCGAAATCTCCGGATTGCTGCGGAGTGCTGCAAGGATGCGTTTTTGGCGCTCCAGTTCCTGCAATAAATCGGACTTCAATTCTCCTCGGCTGGTGACTTCGATTATTTCGAACAGCACGCCAAGAGCGCCATGGTGGGTATAAGTGTCATCTGCGCCAATATATTGATCAAGTCTGGCAAATAAATCCTCCAGCCGCAGCATAGTGCGCACGCGTTCGTTAAGAGGAAATTCGTAATTAATCACGTTAGCCGGGATATTTGCAGTTTAATGATAGCTCGGCACAATATATTGACAAGAGCATGGCGTCAATTGCTTCTTTGCGCCAGTTTCAGGTAATGCTGATGGAGCTGTTCTATTTGCAGGCGCAGTTCGGCTAAAGTGCCGTCGTTGTTGATGGCATCATCCGCCAATTGCAGTCGCCGGGAGCGTGATAATTGCCGCGCCATAATGGCGCGAACTGTCAGTTCGTTCAATCCATCGCGGCTTTTGGCGCGGGCGAGCTGGGTTTCTTCGGAACAATCCACGGTTACGGTACGATTTAGCCATTTTTGATAGCCGCTTGTTTCGAACAGCAATGGAATCACCAGCAGGATATAAGGAGCGTCACTGGCTTCGGCGAGAGACTTGGTTCGTGCAAGAATGAGCGGGTGCAGGATTTTTTCCAGACGCAGCCTCGCGGCATCATCTGAAAAAACCAGTTGGCGCATTTTGCTTCTGTCCAGGGCGCCTGCCGCATCGATGTAATTATCGTCAAACGCGGCGCGGATAGCGGGAATGGCGGCTCCGCCAGGCTGGGTGAGTTGATGCGAGAGGACATCGGTATCAATCACGGGCACAGCCAGTTCTGCAAAAATAGATGCAACAGTACTCTTGCCGCTGCCTATGCCGCCTGTGAGGCCAACCCGGTAACTCATGGCGTGGCGAGCAGGTGCAGATAGCTTTGTGTAAGTTGTTGCCCCCAGAACAAGGCGATCAAACCGCCACCGGCAAGATAAGGGCCGAACGGAATCGGGATGTTGCGGCCATGGCGGGCGGCGATTATCAGGATAATGCCTACAATCGCGCCCACCACCGACGAAAGCATGATGACCAATGGCAACATGAACCAGCCCAGCCAGGCGCCGATGGCGGCGAGAAGCTTGAAGTCGCCGTAACCCATGCCTTCCTTGCCGGTTGCGAGCTTAAACAACCAATATACGCTCCATAGCGCAAGATATCCTGCAACAGCTCCGACTACGGCGCTGTTTATGGAAGTGAAGGTATTGAAAAGATTGAATATTATTCCCAGCCAAAGCAGCGGTAGGGTAATGTCGTCCGGTAATAGTTGCGTATCAAAATCGATAAAAGTAAGTGCAATCAGCGCCCAAATAAGCAAAATTGCGCCGCCTGCCGCCAATCCAAAGCCAAAATGCCAGGCAGCATAGGCACTCAATATGCCGCTTACCGCTTCGACTATTGGATAACGTATCGAAATTGCAGCGCCGCACTTCCCGCATTTGCCGCGCAACGCCAGATAACTCAGAAGAGGAATATTTTCCAGCGCGCTGATCTGGTGGCCGCAATGCGGGCAGGCAGAACGCGGGCTTAGCAGATTGCATGGAAGAACCTTGCGGTTTTCGAGAACTGCGCCTTGATCAGGCTGTTCGTTTAATTCAGCACATTGCATGCGCCAGTCGCGCTCCATCATCTTGGGCAAGCGGTGTATCACTACATTTAAAAAACTGCCCACCAGCAAGCCGATCAAGCCGGACAGGGAAATGAACAGGGGAGCGGAGTCATGCAGTAATTGGACGAACGCAGTCATGGAGTATTGTCTAAATTGATAAAATATTTGGTGCGCATGATGGGTGGAATATTCCCATCATGCGAAGTTTAGCCGACCGCCTGACCCATCTTGAAGATAGGCAGATACATTGCGATCACCATGCCGCCAATCAGCGTGCCCAAAACTACCATGATTACGGGTTCCATCAAACTCGAAAGAGCATCTACCGCATCATCAACTTCAGCTTCAAAAAAATCGGCCACCTTGTTGAGCATGCTGTCGATGGCGCCAGACTCTTCACCGATCGCGACCATCTGCAGCACCATACTGGGGAATACGCCGGAATTTGTCATGGCTGCCGTCATGCTGTTACCCGTGCTGACTTCGCGCTGTATCTTTTTGGTGGCCTCATAATAAACTGCATTGCCCGCTGCTCCGGCCACTGAATCCAGCGATTCGACCAGCGGCACGCCGGCTGCAAACATGGTGGCCAGCGTCCTGGTCCAGCGTGCAATTGTCGCCTTGCGTACCAAGTCGCCGAATATCGGAATTTTAAGCATAATGATATCCATCGTGCGCTGCATCTTTTTGTTGCGTTTCCAGAAGTAGAAGAAGGTGTATAGCCCGCCACCGATCACAGAGAATATAGCCCACCACCATTTCACAAACCAGTCTGAAATCGCCATGATCACCAGCGTCGGGGTAGGCAGGTCTGCACCAAAACTTGAGAATAACTGTTTGAAAGCAGGAATCACGAATATCATGATTACTGCGGTAATCACGAACGCAATGACGATGATGGAAATAGGATAAAACAGGGCCGATTTGATCTTGCTCTTGATACCCAGGATTTTTTCTTTATAAGTCGCGATCTTATCCAGCAGGTTATCGAGAATACCAGCCGCTTCACCCGCACCTATCAGGTTGCAGAAAAGGTCGTCAAATTGCAGCGGATATTTGCGGAAAGCCATCTCCAGACTGCTGCCGGTCTCCACTTCGGTCTTGATGTCCATCAGCATGCGTGCTACGGTGGGATTGCTGTGTCCTTTTCCGACGATATCGAAAGATTGCAGCAACGGTACGCCAGCTTTTAACATGGTAGCAAGTTGACGGGTAAACAAGGTGATGTCTTTTTCAGTAATAGCCTTGCCGCCACTCTTGGTTTTTTTAATAGAGGTTACCTGAATGCCCTGACGGCGCAACTGTGCCGAAGCAACCGCAGTACCGGCCGCGCGCATTTCACCTTTTATCGCTTTACCGCTTCTATCCTTGCCTTCCCAGCTGTATCGAAATTCATTGATTTTTGCAGATTTGTTTGTGGTGGCCATAGTGATACCTTAGCTAAAAATACAAAGAAAAATTATAGTGTGAATTTTGTTGAAAAAAGACGCCAATGCCTAAGATTTTAAAGGCATTTTTCTCATCATGCACGTGTTTTAGTTGCTTGTAAAGCTGCCAGCTGCCGCTTTATTATTATAAAAATTTATTATAAAAATAAAGCCCGATACACTATCAGCCTGTGTTCCCGCAGTTGCTTGCGCCAGTCGTTTGTCAGAAAGTGCAACTGAAGCATAAGAGCCAACGGCGTAGACATAAGCCACATTCAACTGTTAGTCTATCATTACTTGATTGCTAGTCTATCATTACTTGATTTGTGTGGAAAACAATGCTGCAACAATTTCGTTTGTTCCTCACTGCCGTGCAATTCTTTACGCGTATACCGGTGCCGTCCTGGGTGGGGCATTCCGTACAACAGCTTGATCAGTCGGCACGTTACTTTGCGCTGGTGGGGATGGGTGTGGGTGCGCTGGCAGCAGCCATGCTGTGGCTGAGCGCAAGCGTGCTGCCGTTGACGCTTGCCGTGGCATTAAGCATGCTCACCAGTATCTGGATTACCGGCGCATTTCATGAAGACGGCCTGAGTGATTTTGTGGATGGCATGGGCGGTGGCTACACACGCGAAAAAATCCTCGCCATCATGAAAGATTCGCATGTGGGTGCATACGGCGCCATCGCCATCGTGCTCGCGCTGTTGATGAAATTTCAGGTTTTATTGGCACTGTCGGACAAACACTCGCTTGCGTTTATCGCCGCTACGCTCATTGCAACACATGGCATCAGCCGTCTGATGGCGGTAAGCATCATGTTGACGCAGCAGTATGTGCGGGATGACGATGCCGCCCGCGCCAAACCGGTTGTACAGGGACTGAGTCGAACCAGTTTTGTGATTGCGATCTTGACAGGCGTGGTGGCCATCGTGCTGTTATTCATGGCGGGCAGCGGCTTTGTGAATATTGTTGCTGCTTTGGCCAGTGCTTTGGTGTTGCGTATTTATCTGGGCTGGCAGATGCAGAAAAAGCTGGGTGGCTACACCGGTGACTGCCTCGGCGCGGTGCAACAAATCACCGAAATCGGCTTCTATCTGGGCTTGCTGATTAGCTGGTGACCTTGAAAACCCTCACCCTGATCCGCCACACCAAACCCGATATCGCTGCAGGTATCTGTTACGGGCAGACGGATATCGATGTGACGGAAGAGTTTTCCATTGAGGCTGAAATTGTATCGGGCTGGCTATCACCGCCGGATTTGATCCTCACCTCACCGTTGCTGCGCACGCGCCGCCTGGCGGAATATCTAGCATCAGACTATCGTTGTGAGCTGCGCAGCCATGCAGGCTTGATGGAAATGAATTTTGGCGACTGGGAAGGGCGGGCGTGGAGCGATATTGCGCACAGCGAGATCGAAGCCTGGAGCGCAGATATCCTGCACTACATCCCAGCCAATGGTGAGTCGGCTCAGGAAATGCTGCAGCGTGTGCAAAGCGTGTTGCAAGACCTGGCACAGTTGCCGCAGCAGCATATTGCCATTGTCGCGCACGGCGGCAGCATACGCGCCGTGCTGGCGCAACTGGCGGCTATTCCGTTATCGCAGACCTTGAGTTGGCAGATTGGTTACGGGGCGGTGATCGGCATCCGCCAGAAATCCGCTGCTACGCCACATAAACTCGACAGGCATAACCCAACTAATTGACTATATTGAATATTTTTAATGTCATCGGTCGCGTGGTGAGCATCGCGCTATCAGCGTTCCATGATAACGCTCCCGCACAGAGCTTTATATTCCAGGGATTCCGGTCTATCGTCCAGCAGAGACTTGCTTGCCGCCGCGATACTCCCCTGGCGCCATGCCTTCAGTGCGCTTGAAAGCCTTGCTGAACGCCGTGTCTGTTTCATAGCCGACGCGGGCGGCGACTTCTATTATGCCGAGGTCGCCATTGCGCAGCATATCTTTCGCCCGGTACATCCGCCAGCGTGTCAGGTAGCCGAGCGGGGTATCACCAACCACTGATTTGAAACGTGACGCAAAAGCCGAACGGGACAAGCCGGCTTTGATGGCCAGGGATTCCACTGTCCAGCGCCGGGCAACATCGGCATGCATTGCCCTTACCGCTGCCCCGAGGTGACGATCAGCGAGGGCCGCCAACCATCCGGTTGTTCCGTTCCCGCCGGAAGCACACCACGCACGCACCGCCTGAACGAACAATACATCGGCGAGACGTGATACCACAAGATTAGCGCCAAGCGCACGTTCGGTGGTTTCAATGGCGATCAGGTTCAGTGTTGCCTGCAACAGGCGGGAACGCTCATCATCTACGCGGAAATGCAGTACCGGCGGCAACAACGACATCAGAGGTTCACCTGCCGAGGCGTCGAAAGCAAAGCGGCCGGAAACAATGGCTGTTAATACACCCTCCCCGCCGAAGTCAATGACTCCGGAGTTACGTCCATCGAAGACCGTCTCGCAAGACAGAAGCGCGCTTGCTGCTTCATCTTGAAGGACGAAACGAGCATCCGCGCGAATGATAAAACAATCTCCGCCGCTCAATGCGATGGGCTGTGGCAAACCGTCGGCGCTCATCCAGCAGTGGCCGCGCACCACAATGCCGAAACGGGCATGCGGCCCCGATGCGAATGAAATCCCCCACGGAGCCTTGGCCTCAAGCCGGGCGTACAGCGCGCTCTGCACGCGCATGGCGGTGATGATGTCTTCAATAGGATCCATTCGGCTGAGTATAACTGGACGATTGGATATAAGATATGGACTGCAGACTATTTTTCGTATGACCGGCTGGAGGTAGTATGCGGTTCACACAATTTTAACCCAGGAGTCGCCCCATGCAAGTCTATCGCCTCGAACGATTCGGTGATCTTGACAGCCTCACCCGTCATGCTGAAAGCTACCGCCCAACAGGACCAGGCGAGGTGCTGGTTCGAGTACGCGCCACCTCCCTCAACTTCCGTGATTTGGCGCTGCTGCACGGCCAATATCCGATGAGCTGCAGCCCAAACCTCGTTCCGCATCTCGGATGCCGCCGGGGAAGTGGTCAGCGTAGGCGAAGAGGTCACTCGCTTCAAGTCCGGCGACCGTGTAGCAAACAGTTTCTTTCCACGCTGGTTCGGCGGCCGCTTTCCGCTGTCTTCCGCCGCCGAACAATACGGCAGCAATCAGGACGGCTGGCTAAGCGAACACAAGATCATCAGTGCCGAAGCGCTGGTGGACATCCCGCCACACCTCTCGTTCGAGGAGGCTGCAACCCTGCCGTGCGCCGCCGTCACCGCCTGGACGGCGCTGAACGGTGTCACCGCCGGGGATACCGTGCTGACGCAAGGAAGCGGAGGGGTATCGTTGTTTGCCATACAACTGGCGAAACTCCTGGGCGCCCGCGTCATCGCTACGACATCGAGCCCGGAGAAAGCGGAGCGGCTGAAGGCTCTGGCAGCAGACGAAGTCATTGATTATACGGCTTTTCAAGATTGGTCCGTACGGGTGAGGGAATTGACCGAAGGCCAAGGCGTCGATCGCATCGTCGAGGTGGGCGGCCCCGGCACTCTCGCGCAATCGATCCGTGCCGTCGCCATCGGCGGAGAAATCGCGATGATCGGCTTCCTCGCCGCTGGAGATCCGTCGATAGACTTTAGTTCCCTGTTCATGAGCGGTGCAACCCTGCGCCGCATCGCCGTCGGAAGCCGGGCTGATTTCGAGGCTTTGAACCGGGCAGTCACCCAACACCTGCTTCGTCCGGTAATAGACCGTGTGTTTTTATTTGACCAAGCGGGCGAGGCATGGCGGCACTTTGACAGCAGGAGAAATTTCGGAAAGGTCGTTATCACTCATGGTTGAGCGGTGAGGTTCGGGGCGCCATTTACTGTCAAAATATGCCAGCTAGCGCTGATCGTTCCGTTACGCTTTGCCCCATTATGAGGGAGCCGCTGGAGTCAATGCTTTCTGTTATGTGTTTTGAAAGCAAAATGGCGGTTTTGGAAGGTGCGGAGGCTGCATAATGAAGCACCAAATCGGTTACGGATAGATCTGGAAACCCCTCTTCTGGTCTTAAAATCCGATGTCCCGGAGGCAGAGCGCTTTTTGCTAGCACTGTCACTCCGAGACCTGCGAGCAGAGCAGCTTGCAATCCAGCCAAACTTGGACTTATGAAGGCTATCCACCACTTACGCTTCAATTCGTCCAACGTCCGAAGAGCTAGGTCTCGATAGATACAACCACGAGGAAATACGATCAATGGCAACGGATCATGCCAAGGCACATCCGACTCCGTTGCAGCAGCCCAGACCAGAGGTTCACGCCATACCAAAATCCCTGTATCGCTTTGCGGCTCCCTCTTCACCAAGACAAGATCGAATTCGTTTCGAGACAAGCCTTCCAGGAGACTGACGCTTAGATCACATCGAACTTGAAGCTGCACTTTGGGATGAGCGCGTGTGAACCGCGCCAGTATTCCAGGTAAGTGACGGTTTGCGAAATCTTCTGGAATTCCGACCCTTACCACTCCCTCGATTTCCGGCTCCGACATTCGCGACTGTGCCTCGATAGTGATTTCCAGAATTTGGCGGGCATAGCCCAATAGAATTTCGCCGTCGTTCGTCAATGTCACTTTGCGGGTGTGACGCTCAAGTAGACGTTTCCCGACCATTTCCTCAAGCCGCTTTAACTGAAGGCTTACCGTGGATTGTGTCAGATGCAGTCGCTCGCCGGCACGAGTAAACCCACCCGCATCGCAGATTGCGACGAACGTCCGAAGTAAATCCAGATCAAATCGAATTTTCATTTGATTATTGTATATTTAAATATATAACATTTCAATTATTCATTTGCCCAATTAATCAATCGCCATTACGCTATACATTGATTGACTCATAACGATTATTGAGATTTGAAAATGGAACGAAAATCACACCCTAGTATTTATGAAACATCCTCCTCAGACGCGATCCTTGACACAGGTGATCGAGGAATCTGCAGGCAGCAGAGGGTCGTTGTCTTGGCGGTGACGTTTTGCGTCCTATGGAGCTCAGCTTTCGTTGCGACAAAAATCGGGCTATTGTCGTCACCTCCACTTCTCTTGGCATGTTTTCGCTTCCTCATTGCAGGGCCTCTTATGATTATCATGGCCTTAGCAATTCAACCCAAAGATCTTCCAGGTTTTAGGTCTCTTTCTCTGCTTGTTGTGCTTGGGATACTGAACAACACACTTTATCTGGGGCTTACATTCGTCGCCCTGGAAAGCGTATCCGCCAGCCTTGTTTCTGTCATCGCGAGTATGAATCCCCTCATTACTGTTGTGCTCGCCCATTTCTTCCTTAAAGAAAAAATGACGCTACGAAAGGCTATTGGACTTATAGCTGGGCTTGCTGGCGTTGTCTTTATCATGCAGCACCGAATTGGCATGCAGATTGACGCTCCGATTGGCATTGGTCTCGCTTTCGCTGGCGTTACTTCTTTTGTTTTCGGGACGATACTTTTCAAGAAGGCTAAGCTTGAAAACAACCTCCTCATGATAAACGGCGTACAGGTTCTAGTTGGGGGAATAGCACTGCTACCTATCGCTCTTCTCTCCGAAAAAGTCAGCGACATCAGGTTTGACCGCAATTTCATTTTGGCACTGACCTATCTCGTTGTGTTTGTTTCGATGGGGGGGACGCTCCTCTGGTTCTGGCTATTGCGAGAAGGCACTGCAAGTGCTGCGAGTTCCTGGCATTTTCTAAATCCGGCGTTGGGCATGTTCTTTGGTTGGGTGGTACTCGGCGAGAAGATAGTCTGGTCCGATTACTTGGGTCTTGTCCCAATAGTAATCGGGATCCTGTTGGTAACACGATCCTCGCGTAGCCCACGCAGACTGGTGGCAGTCAATAACGAACAGCGGCGCAGTCTAGGTTAGATTTAAGAGCGCCCTCATGCGGACTAATTTTTCAACCCTGTAAAGCGAAGGAGGATAGAGATGGAACAGCAATCAATTCACAACCGAGTAATAAAGCTCAAGGTGCCACATAACACCATATTTGAGGGCATCATGCCAGCCCATGCCATAAAGTCCGAAATCGAAATTATTTTGGATGAGCATTCTTACGAACCCAAGGTGCAGAATCCAAAATACGACTGGGTAGCGTCTGCGGCCATTCCAGCAATGCTCGCCTTTAACCAAAAGCTCATCAAGCAGGGGCGTAAAGTGAAAGAATTCTGCACGATCGGGACGGGTACTGGAACGGATGCTTTAGCGGCAATGGAGATTTTCAGGCCGGAAAAAATTGTGGTAACGGATTTGCATCATTCCGTGGTCAACCAAGCCGTCGAAAACATCCGAAACAACTTGCTTCACACAGAAGCAGTGGAGTTGTTTGGGGAGACGGGAGATCTATGTTCGCCTTTAATCGAACTGGGGCATAAATTTGATTTAATCTACGAAAATTTGCCGAATATTCCCATCTCACTCCAAATCGATTTACTGTCAGGGCAGAACACATCCAGCTTTTATGCTCCAAGTTATCAAAATTCCCCGGAGTCTGTCAAACAAGATTTGCTCGAATTGCATTATGCCTTTCTTATGCAGGCTAAATCTGTGCTCAACGATGAAGGAAGGGTGCTCTCATCAATTGGGTGTAGAAGGCCTTTGACAGCGATCCTCGACATGTTCCAGAAAGCGGGCTATCAAGCGGAGGTACTCATTTATATGTGGAAAATGCAATCCGAGGCCGAGGAAGTTATTTCCGGTTACGTGCGCCAGCAGCAAATAAATCCCGGACATCCATTCTACTTCTACACGACTATCACACTTGAGGAGGCCTTCAATGAGCTATCGCCTTTTATTGCGGCTGGCAAGGCGTTCGAAATTGAAAAATTACTTCAGCCGTACGCTTTAGATGCACAACGGGCACTCACGATGGTTAGAGAGGGTATCCCAATTGGGCATGTCACGACCGTCATTGAGGCGCGCCCCAACTGAGTGCTTCGTATACACAAAGGGAAATTTGGAAGTGATACTCGCGCAATACCTCACTTTTATTTTTGTAAATGATTTAAGGATTCGGGAGGCAATGATGCATTACATACCGACTGTACTCGAAGCTATTGGAAACACGCCGCTAATACGCATTGAAAGGTTGAATCCAAATAATAATGTCCAAATTTTAGCCAAGTTGGAATTCATGAATCCCAGCGGAAGTATCAAGGATCGGATCGTCCGGCACATAATTGAGGATGCCGAAGCCAAAGGTCTTCTCAGACTTGGCGGGACGATTGTTGAAAACACATCAGGCAATACCGGAGCTGCAGTCGCCATGATCGCAGCAATCAAGGGGTACAGAGCAATATTAACCTTGCCAGACAAGGTCAGTAAGGAAAAGCAAAACATGTTGCGTGCGCTGGGTGCGGAGATTATTGTTTGTCCGACCAAAGCTGCGCCTGGGGATGCTGCGCATTATGTACAAAGAGCCATTGATCTGGCACGCGCGACTCCCAATAGCTTTAGGATTAATCAATACGATAACGCCAAGAATTCCGAAGCACACTATTTGACCACAGGCCCAGAGATTTGGGCTCAGGCTGGCGGAAACGTTGATTACTTTGTAGTCAGCGGTAGTACAGGTGGTACGGTCTCAGGGGCGGGGCGATATTTGAAAGAAAAGAACCCAAACCTAAAAGTTATCATGCCAGATCCTGTTGGTTCCATTTATTACAAGTTTTTCCGAACGGGGGAGATCGATCCGAAGGAAATTGGTGGATATAACGTGGAAGGGGTGGGAGAGGATCACCTTGCAAAATGTATGGACTTTTCCGTCGTAGATGAAATGGTTCAGTTCACCGACACGAACGCATTCCGTACCGCGAGGTTATTGGCGACCCGGGAAGGCATTTTTGCGGGCGGGAGTTCCGGTGCCAACCTGTGGGCGGCACTGGAGTTAGCGAAAACCCTTACTAAACCTGCGACCATTGTTACAGTGTTTCCAGATACGGGGTTCAAGTACCTGTCCAAAATGTTCAACGACGAATGGATGCAAGTCAACGGATTTGTATTAGAAGAACGTGCCGAAATTGTCCAGGATAAAATGCCGAGCTTGTCCTTAGTCTAAATATTGTACAAACCACTCGACACGTGATAACAACGCTTTACAGTGGCACTTGCCCGATCTTAGGCCGACCCATGTCGGCTGAATAGGGATTGAAAGGCTATAGCGACAAGTAGGCTTTCATTCTCATAGTCTTACTGTGTCAAGTCTAACCAAACCCTGCGATAATGATCCATTCCATATCGAAGGGAGGATGCAATGGGGAATCTGGCGGAATTTGAACATTATCTTGAGCACCTGTGCGAGGTTTTGGGGCATGTGGATCGGAGTACCGGCTTGAAGGACTACTGTCGTGGGTTGATGCTGCCGATTGCACGCAAGAGCGTCGAACCGCTGGCGGCCTGTTCCGACCCGCTGCATGTGGCGGCCAAACACCAATCGCTGCACCATTTCGTGGCCAAGTCCACGTGGTCGGACACCGCGGTCATGGGGTGCGTGCGCGATTGGGTTGTGCCGGTACTGGGGCTTGATAGCGGCTGCTACTGGATCATCGACGACACGGGTTTCCCGAAGAAGGGGAAGCACTCGGTGGGCGTCGCCCGCCAGTATTGCGGCCAGCTGGGCAAGCAGGACAACTGCCAGGTGGCGGTCAGCCTGTCGCTGGCAAGCGTTCAGGGCAGCATTCCCATCGCGTACCAACTCTACCTGCCCAAAGACTGGGCGGCCGATACGGCGCGCCGTGAGGCGGGCGGTGTTCCTGAGAACATCGTGTTCGCGACCAAACCTGAAATCGCCTTGGGGCAAATGCGCCAAGCCATCGCGGCGGGTGTGCCCATGGGGGTGGTTCTGGCGGACGCCGGTTATGGTGATGAAACCGCCTTCAGGGATGGCATCACCCGATTGGGCATGCGCTACGCGGTCGGCATCCGCCCCGCCACCACGGTATGGGCGCCGGGGACGGCGCCGCTGCCGCCCAAAGCCTGGTCCGGTCGCGGCATACGCCCCACGAAACTGCGTCGGGAACCCGGCAATGAGCCGGTGTCAGTGAAGGCGTTGGCCATGGCATTGCCGGCGCAAGCATGGCGCACGGTCACCTGGCGGGAAGGCACCAACAACGAACTCTCATCCCGTTTCGCCGTGGTACGCGTTCGTCCCGCCCACCGGGATTACCTTGGTACCGAGATGCGCCCCGAAGAATGGCTGCTGATCGAATGGCCGAAAGGTGAACCCGAGCCGGCAAAATACTTCCTCTCTACCGCCCCAACAGAAGCCACACTGGAACAACTGGTCTTCGTCACCAAGATGCGCTGGCGCATCGAGCGGGACTACCAGGAACTCAAGCAGGAGTTCGGCCTCTCGCATTACGAGGGCCGGAATTGGCAGGGCTTCCACCATCACGCCACCTTGTGTATTGCGGCCTACGCCTTTCTCGTTGCCCAGCGCCTCAGTCATGATGGCTCCAAAAAAAACTGCGCCAGACCAGAAACGTCTTCCTTACCCGCAGATTACGTCCCTCGCGGCAGCCGGACGAGCACAGCGGCATGTGCCGGGTTCCATTCCAACGCTGCGATTTCTCATCGCACAAGCAATCGCCAGCGCGCTTCAGCGATGCCCTTGCTGCGGTGGGGGTAGATATGTTTACTGACACAGTAAGACTAGAACTGGTCCACCAATGATTATTGGGTAATTTTGATCGGCAAAATTTGTTAATCGGTTCGTTCAGCGTGTTTTGCGCTGCAAATATCCTTTCTGCCACCGCACAATCTTATGAGGTGTTGCTTGTTTCACGGATACTGGCCGCATTGGGTGCGGCTCTTTACATGCCAACCGCGTCTGCCCTGGCTGTTAGTCTGGTGCCCGACGCACAACGGGGGCGTGCGCTGTCTATTGTGACGGGTGGCTTGACGGTGGCAATTGTACTGGGAGTGCCGCTTGGTACATGGATAGGTGGATATGCGGGCTGGCGCATGACCTTCTGGTTTGTCGCGTTGCTTGCTATCGTTGCATTGGTGGGTATTCGCTTATGGATACCGCAAGTCCTGACTGCCAAGCCTGTCAGCTGGAGCATACGCATGTCGCTTTTGCGGCAGCCCAAGATATTTTTTGCGCTTACCTTGACGGTGCTGTGGACCGCTGGCGGCTTTACCGTTTATTCATATCTGTCGCCTTTATTAACGCAGCTTACACATCTTGCGCTTCCCGAAATTGGCTGGATGCTGTTGCTTTTTGGCGTTGCCAGTGTTGGCGGTAATTTCATCGGCGGTTATAGTGCAGATCGCTGGGGAACGACGGCAACAATGGCGATAGCATTGGTTTTGCTGGCAGCAGTGTTCATGACCCTAAGCTGGAGTGCAATGAATGTCGTGACAGTCGCCTTGTCTATCGTGTTGTGGGGAATCGCCGGGTGGATGCTGACGCCCCCGCAACAACATCGGTTGATTGGTTTTGCGCCTCAAATACCCGGCGCGATATTGGGTCTTAATGGATCGGCGATTTACCTGGGAATGGGGATAGGTTCAAGCCTTGGCGGAGTAGTGTTGCAACATGCTCCTATTCAGTGGCTCAGCTGGATCGGCGGCGCATTGGAAGTGCTTGCATTGTTAACACTTCTTACGACCGTTGCTTTCCGTTCGGACAGGTAAGTTTTGCAAGAGTAAAGAAGATTAAATCTTCTCCGATACCCCAGCCTCCGCAAACGTGGCCATATTATTATGCAAGGCGCACGCCAGTCTTAACACCGGCACCGCAACCGCAGCACCGCTGCCTTCTCCCAGCCGCATTCCCAGCTCCAGCAAGGTCTCTGCCTTTAACGCGTCCAGCATCAATATGTGGCCGGGTTCGGCGGAGCGGTGGGCGTAGAGCAGCCAGTTTGCCACGGCGGGCTGGATGCGCACGGCGAGCAGGGCGGCGGCGGTGGTGATATAGCCGTCCACCAGTACGGTGATGCCGCGTTGCGCGCAGCTGATGAAGGCCGCAGTAAGTGCGGCGATTTCAAAGCCGCCGAGGCGGCGCAGGATTTCCAGCGGGTCGTTGAGGTGGGCGGCGTGCAGTTCGAGTGCGCGTGCGATGACTTCGGCTTTGTGTTGCACGCCGTTCGCATCCAGACCAGTGCCGGGGCCGGCGAGTTGCTGCGGGGTATGCTTGAGCAGCGCGCAGGCAAGGGCGGCTGCCGAGGTGGTGTTGGCGATGCCCATGTCGCCGCCGATGTAGAGTTGCGCGCCGAGGTTGGCGGCGTGTTCTGCACTGTCGCGACCTGCATGCATCGCGGCTGCCAGTTGCGCTGCGGTCATTGCAGGCTGTTTGGCGAAGTTGGCGGTACCCTTGCCGATATTGCATTGCAGCACGCCGGGCAGGTTGCCGGTGTCGAACGCGGTGCCGAGGTTGACCACCTCCAGTTTGGCTCCGATCTGTTTGGCGAGCACACAAATGGCGGCGCCGCCACGGGCAAAATTTTTCACCATTTCGGCGGTGACGAGCTGCGGGAAGGCGGACACATTTTCTTCGGCGATGCCGTGGTCGCCCGCAAATACGCTGATGAATACCTTGTCCACCTGCGGTTTTTTGCGGCCCTGCATCGCGGCGAGCTGTATCGCGAGCGCTTCGAGCTGGCCGAGCGCGCCGGGCGGTTTGGTGAGTTGTTGCTGGCGCGCTTGTGCGGCATTGCGTGCGGTTTCATTCAGGTTTTTTGCGGGTTGTTGCAACCAGTCCGGATTCGTATTCATGAGTAAATATCAGCCTTTCAAAGTGAGTGGCAAACCCGCCACTGTTAAAATGACCCGTTCGCAGCAGAGGGCAAGCGCCTGATGCAGGCGTCCTGCCTCGTCGCAATAGCGGCGCGACAGCTCGCCCAGCGGCACCACACCCATGCCGGTTTCATTGCTTACCAGGATGATGTGTCCAGGCAAATCGGGCAGCAACCGCAGCAGATCCGCAATTTCCTGCCGCATGCGCGTCTCGTCCTGTGCGCACAACAGATTGGTCAGCCACAGCGTCAGGCAATCCACCAGCACGCAGTGATTTGCTGTCGCTATGTTTTGCAGTGCTGTTGCCAGTGCAAGCGGCTCTTCCACCAACCGCCAGTGGGCAGCGCGCTGCATTTGATGGTGCGCTATGCGTGCGCGCATTTCATCGTCCTCAGCTGTTGCCGTGGCGATAAATGTGACGGGCAAGCAAGTGGCCAGTGCGCGTTGCTCGGCCAGCCTGCTCTTGCCGGAGCGCACGCCGCCCAATATAAGCTCCTTCATCTGCGTCCCCCCAAAACCTTTAAAATGCGTTCCATATCCAGATGTGCTTCCAGCGTGTCGGCCAGACGCTCCAGATTCTGCTCGCGCAACGCGTGGTAATCGAATATTTGCGGTGCGCGCAAGCCGCTCCATTGCAATAACGCGGACAGGGCTTCAGGCAGTTCGAACACGCCGTGCAGATAGGTTGCCATGATCTGCCGGTCGCCGGAAATTGCGCCATCTTTGCGGCCATCATCCAGTTGCGCAAAAGGATCACTCAAGGCAAGACCTTCGCTAATGCCCGCATGGATCTCATAACCGCGTACCGGTTCTTGAGTGCGGGCGAGCCTGCCCCGCACATTGTGCAATTGTTTGTGCGGCTGCAAGGTCGTCGCGTAATCCAGATAGCCCAAGCCTGCGCTGCTGCCAGGTACACCTTCTATGCCATGCGGGTCATGTACCGCAGTGCCCAGCATTTGCAAACCACCGCAGATGCCCATCAGTTTGCCGCCGTAACGCAGATGATGCGCCAGATAATTTTCCCAGCCTTGTGCGCGCAGCCACTCCAGATCGCTGCGCACATTTTTGCTGCCGGGCAAAATAATCAAATCAGCGGCAGTTGGCCCTTCGCCGGGTGCAACAAAATGCAAATTTACCTGTGGATGCAGACGCAGCGGGTCGAAATCGGTATGGTTGCTGATGTGCGGCAGAACAGGAACAACGATGCGCAAGGCGTGCTGCGCCGTTTCAGTTTTTACGCGGGAGATGGCATCTTCGGCCTCAAGATGCAGTCCGTGCAGATAAGGCAGCACACCAAGCACCGGTTTGCCGGTGCGCTGTTCCAGCCAGTCGAGCCCCGGTTGCAACAGCGCAATATCGCCGCGAAAACGGTTGATGATAAAGCCCTGCACTCGGGCTTGCTCGCTCTCGCTCAACAGCGCCAGCGTGCCCACCAGATGCGCAAATACGCCGCCACGGTCGATGTCTGCCACCAGCAGCACCGGGCAATCCACCTCTTCTGCAAAGCCCATGTTGGCGATGTCGCCCGCTCTGAGATTGATTTCGGCGGGTGAACCTGCGCCCTCCACCATGACCATTTCATATTGGGCTGACAATCGCCGATAGGATTCGAGCACGGCCACGCGCGCCACTTTTTTATAATCGTGATAGGCGGTTGCTTCCATATTGGAGATGGCACGCCCGTGAATAATCACCTGCGCGCCGGTATCGCTGTTGGGCTTGAGCAATACCGGGTTCATGTCGGTGTGCGGTTCGAGGCCAGCGGCCTGTGCCTGCACCGCCTGCGCGCGGCCGATCTCGCCGCCGTCTTCGGTGACCGCGCTGTTCAGCGCCATGTTTTGCGGCTTGAACGGCGCTACCCGCACACCTCTGCGCTTGAGCACGCGGCACAGCCCGGCTACCACGGTGCTTTTGCCCGCATCCGAGGTGGTGCCTTGTATCATCAGGGTGGGGGTTTTCTGGATATTTACATCACTCATGACAACCATTTTTTTGTATTTTGCAATGATCAAATCTACCCTGGTGTTCCTGAATGTAAATTTTTTGAACAAGTCTGTCTATTGCATTTCTGACTTCATGTTACGGTCAACCCAAGGGGGATGCAATGGGTAGCAGTTCGAATGCGCAAATAAAGTTGAACAGCAGAAACTTGACACGACGTAGTAAAACGGAGCAAGCGTTGATCATGCGTTCGTAAATGATGTTCTGTTATGCGTATTGCCTTCGATTCACTACTGGCGCATTGCATCGATGTCACGTCGTCGGACGATCCTCATTTGCACTGTCCATGGGCAACTATCGTCGTCACAAGACCCCAAGTCACTCGATTGATATGAGTCCGTCGATGATATCCTTGCAAGCGTCGCAAGGTTATGTCCACGAATTTTCGTTCAGGATATTGGAAGCGCGGACCTCTGAGCTATACTAAAATTCTACATGCCACCGTATAATTTTTCTTGCCATTGGCATTTTTCCAGCTAATCCATTAGAGACAAATACTGTTGCAGGAGCGCAGATTGCTGCGCGATTATTGAAAAAGGCAATCGCCCGATGAATCGAGCTCCCACATCGAAGACATTGGTTTTGCAAGCCTAGTACCGAGACTCATAAATATCGAAACATGAAACGGCAGATTTTTCCGCATGGCGGCGTTGCTCGTCGTTGCATATGAATAACTATGCGCCATCCTCGCGCCTTGCCCTGCGAAAAAATCTGTCCGTTTCATTTTGTCCCGATATTTATGAGTCTCGGTACTAGTGTCTCGTCATGCATGATTTGTCGCATGTGCGTTGCCAATTAATAGCAATAATTACAAATAAAATCATATTGTTATAATTAAGCCATATATCCGACATTCGATGCATGACACGACACTAGTGAATTATTCTGGATTATCCTAGAAAAAGCAGTTGTCCGCAGATTACACAGATTACGCATGATTAAACAAAGAGTTATCGAAATGGCTGGAGAACCTTTTGGGTGTACGACCAGACATTCGTAAGTGATTCAAAATCTGTGTGAATCTGTGTGAATCTGTGAAATCTGCGGATTGAGCTTCGGTTTTTAGGATGTGGCTTCAGTACCGCACTACCAAACCACCAATATCTTAAAGTCTGGGTGGTCCGGAAAGGAAGTGTGTCAGTCAGCTCTCTTGAAAAAATACGTTGGATTTAATGCGCCTAAAAACTACCGGTAATTGTTGCACCAAAGCTGTGATCCGGGCTGGCATCGGAGTAGCCTTTCATGGCATTAATCTGTAGCTTGAGGTCGGGCTTGATTTTTTGCGAGATGTAAACAGTAAATTCGCTTAAGCCCACGCCAGATGCAAGCGGGCTTTGTGTCGCATCATACATGGTACCTACGCTGGTTGTGCTGCCCAGTTTCTGGCTGATACCAAGTGTACCGTAAGGTGCGTTATTCAAGCTTATGCCAGCAGGTGCCCCATAAACCTTATAACCCGCCGTCCCAAACAGTGTTGTATTGTGGATCATATAGTAGGCATCGAGTTGCGCTGAATAATCATTGTTTCCGGTACCCAAGCCTTTATTGGCATCCGCTGTACCAAATTTGACGTTGCCGACCAAATCTACCGCGAGCTGATCACCGGCGTAAATGCCGTATCCCGCAGATGTGACAACATCACCCAGACCTGAGTTGGTAGTAGTGGCCGTACTCGTAGTGGTGGTTTTGGTGGGTGGACCGATGCGCCCTATTCCAAGTATGACGCCACTGGTCGTACCTGTACCCGTAATGCTGATATAAGGCACAGTGAGCTTGAAAAACAAACCGTCTGATTCATATTTGGCGGTAACGGGGATGTACAAAATATCGGTCGAGGTAGTACCACCATATTTACCCGAACTGTAGTCAAATCCGGTACCCAGACTGAACTGGCTTTGTGCGGATGCAGAAAGAGAAACAAGAAGCATAAGAACGGCAGGGAACATTTTATTCATTTGGTATAACCTTAAATAAGAAACCGGCGGTCTAGCCGCCGGTAAAGGGAAAAAAGAATTAATTATTTTCCGGGACGCTCAGGCTTGGCGGGACGCTCTGCCTTGCTATCATGTCCGGACTTTGCATCCTGGGCAGTTTTATCTGCTTGGGCACGTTTTGCCGCAATCTTTGCTTCATTTTCTTTCAATTGCTCAGACGCTGTTTGCAGTCCTTTGTTATCAGGGTTGTTGGTCAGGTTTTTATTTACGCTAGCCGCACCCTGTGATACCGGCTCATTTGCTGCCTGCGCCTGCGCAACGGAAATTGTTGCGAAAATCAATGCGACTGCAATACGGTTCATTTTAATCATGACATACTCCTTTTGGTTGGTGAGTTAATAGTGCAGCTTTTTCACATGAACATGAATCCGCTGAACTGACTGTAACGTACCATGCAAAAAAATCGCTTACAACGAACAATTTGTATCAATTTGTTACGGGGTCATGTCGACCTGTTTCAACCACCGTTGCAAAACAAACATTTGATACGCTTGTCCACTCGAACTGGCCGTTCATCAAATATGGATACACAAAATAGAAAAAGTTCAGCAAACTAAATTCAACAAAACGTACTTACGGGGCGATAATGAAATTTAATAATTCCGCTGGTTTCACGCTAATCGAATTGATGGTAGTGGTTGCTATTGTCGCTATCTTGGCGGCGATTGCGTATCCAAGCTATCAGGATAGTGTACGAAAAGGTCGTCGCAAGGACGCGGAGAGTTACATGATGAATTTGGCACAACTTCAGCAGCAGTATTTTACAGACAATCGGTCATATGCAAGCAACCCGAACTCACTCAGCTCTCCCCCGGCTAGCGTTTCGACTTACTATAATATAGCCATCACTACTGGCGGAACCCCGCCTTCTTATCTGATTACCGCCACTGCGAGCGGCGTCCAAGCCATAGATGGGAATCTGACCCTGGATAATTTCGGCACGAAGAATCCGAGCACGCTATGGTAATGCGCACGCAAAATTATAACGGTTTCACACTGGTGGAGTTGCTCGTGACGATTGCTGTCTTTGCGATTCTGGCGGGGATTGCGATGCCGTCTTTCACATCGTTAATCGCCGGTCAAAAAATCAGAACATCGGTTTCAATGTTGCAATCTTCCTTGATGACCGCAAGATCGGAAGCGCTTAAACGCAGTACCAATGTGACGGTATCGCCAATAGGAGGGCTGTGGTCATCCGGCTGGACGACTGTGGTTTCTTCTACTGGTGAAAATCTGTTCAACTTGAACAACACTACCTCTGCAACAATTTCCGGCCCTGCCAGCATCGTGTACAACAATGCCGGGCGGGTGGCAGTCAACAGTGGCGCTACATTCAAATTTTCTTCACCCGAAACAGGCGATTTCCGCTGCTTGACAGTTGATTTGTCTGGTTTGCCAATGGTTTTTTCAACAGGCTGTTAGCGAATGAAAACCGCAGCCACTCATATTGAAATGAAAATTAGCCGCTATAAGCAAAATGGTTTTGTGCTGCTCGAGGTTTTGATCAGCATGGTTATCCTGGCGCTAGGCTTGCTCGGTCTGGCAGGATTGCAACTCGGTGTGCAAAATACGGAAACTGACTCCTATCAACGCGCACAAGCAATTTTGCTGACCGAGGACATGGCTGACATGTTGAGCTCCAACCGTGTGAATGCAGCCAGTTATGTCACTGGTACAGCTACGCCTGTTGGCACGGGTGATAGCCAACCCGCAAACTGTACAGGCCTGACGGGGGTGCAAAATGATCTGTGCACATGGAGCAATATGCTCAAGGGAACCTCTGAAACCATCTCAAGCTCGGGCGTCAACGTGGGAGCGATGACGGATGCGCGTGGCTGCATCGAATATGTAAGTGGCAACCCCGATGTTTACCGGGTTACGGTCGCTTGGCAGGGAATGACTCAACTCAGCCCGCCGGCGTTGCTATGCGGCCAAAATCTTTACGGCAATGATAATGCTCGCCGCGCCATTGCGTCGCTCGTCACAATAGCCAATCTGACCGCACCATGAAAAATAAATCAAAAAACCAAGGCTTTTCCCTGATCGAGTTGATGATTGGCATCACACTTGGTTTGCTCATTGTTCTGGTTGTCGGGACAATTTTAATTAACAATAGCAGGGCACGGCAAGAGATTGAAAAAACAAATCTTCAGATCGAAAATGGTCGCTATGCGACTCAACTTCTACTGGAAGAAATCCGCCTGGCCGGTTATTACGGCGAGCTCAATCCGTCCAGCCTTACCCTGCCCGCAACACTGCCGGATCCCTGCGATAACTCTATCGCGACACTGCAGTCCGCAATCGCCCTGCATGTGCAGGGGATCGATAACGCAAGTGTAACCCCCGCTTGCCTGGCGGATATGAAAACAGGCACAGACATTTTTGTAGTGCGGCGTACGAGTACCTGTGTGGCAGGAGTGACCGGATGCGATCCCGTTGACACAAGTAAATATGTTTATTTTCAAACCGCGCTGTGCAATATATCGTCCGGCCAATACCTGATCGGTACAAACTTGCCAACGTTTGTGCTAACTGCAAAAGATTGCTCGGCACTTGCTGATCTGCGCTCCTATCACACCAAAATTTATTTTGTTACCAATAATTACAAGAGCGGCGATGGTATACCAACACTGAGGGTTGCGGAATTGGGTGCTACGGGTTTTACCATTTCTCCCCTGGTGGCCGGTATTGAGCAATTTCAAGTGGAATATGGCATGGATACGAACGGTGACGGTATTCCAGACGTTTACTCATCGGATCCAGGAGCATATAACGGATGTTCGGGCGTCGCATGTCAAACCAATTGGCGCAACGTCGTGTCGGCTAAAATTTATATCTTGGCGCGAAACACTTTGCCAAGTTCAGGGTTTGCCGATTCGCATACTTACGTTGCGGGGGGGAACACCTATGGTCCCTACAATGATGCCTACAAACGCCATCTGTATACCAGTTTGGGGCGACTCAATAATGTGGCCGGGAGGCTGGAATGAATGCAAATATAAAACAACAGGGGTTTTCGTTATTGGTTACTTTGGTGATGCTTGTGGTGATGACATTGTTGGCAATTGCATCTTTCCATTTAAGCATCAATCAAACGACTGTTGTCGCCAATTCACAACACAAAAATGAAGGCGTTGACGCGGCAACACAGGCCATAGAAATAATCGTTAATTCGAGTAATTTTACCAAGAACCCTGCCGCTGCCATTCCGAATAGCAATTGCATAAATGGAGTTGGCAATACCTGGTGTGTAGACAGTAATGGGGATGGCATACAGGATTTCCAGGTAACAATGCCTGCTGTTCCGAAATGTATTGAGGCGGCACCCATACCGAATAGCCAATTAAATTTGCAAAAAGCGGACGATCTTGCATGTTCTGCCGGGACACAACAAAACTTCGGAGTAGCGGGGGCAACGGGCGCCGGCAATTCCATGTGCGCCAACTCAACCTGGGAAATTCTTGCAAAAGCCGATGACCCTGCAACAGAGACGAGCGCAACAGTGGCACAGGGCGTAAATGTGCGCATCGCAGCGACAGACATGGCAAACAATTGCCCATAAGGTAAAGGAGCAGCAAATGAACCTACGCAAAGTTAATAAGGAGCTATCCATTTTCATGGTGAGCATTTTGGGTGGCGTGTACACGATTTTACCTGCGCAAGCAATGGATACTGATCTTTACACGTTGAACACTAGCGCTAATGCCCCCGCGCCCAATGTATTAATCGTCCTGGACAATACTTCGAATTGGTCGCGTGCGGACCAGCAGTGGCCTGGCGGCATCAATCAAGGGCAGGCGGAAGCGCAGGCCATACAGACGGTGATCCAAAATCTTAACAGCAACGTGAATGTTGGCCTACTGGAGTTCGTTACCGGCGGACCCGCAACTGACAATGGCGGCTTTGTGCGCCAGGCAATTGTACCAATGGGTTCAAGTCAGGTTGGAGGCCTTGTAAACCAAACCACATTTTCCGCCACATTAACCAATATATACAACCATACGACGGGTAGTTATGCAGTGAATGGCGTCACTGTGCATGAATACACAAATTCGAATGAAGCATATGGCAATTTGATGTATGACGTATATAACTACTTTGCAGGCGTGACTCCATTTGCCGCTAGCGCCGACGTGACATCCGTTATCGCCGACTCTAATGGGTACTCCGCAAACTACACACAATTTAAGTCACCGTTATCCTCTGCTGCGGGTTGCGTCAGTAATTACATAATTTTTATCGGCAACCCAAATTCAAGTGGGCCTGCCACTGACAATACAGCCAATACGACAGCATTGACGTCGCTGGGTGGAAATGGCGCACAACTTAATTTACCGAATTTTAGTACTACCAAGGGCAGTAAAACTTCGCCAGGTACAGATGTGGCAACTGGCACGTACACCTTGGATACCCATCCATTCAATGCCGATGAATGGGCGCGCTTCATGTACCAGATCGGTATCCCTGTCGGCACTGCCAATCAAGCTGTGAAGACTTATGCAATCGATGTTTGGTATGATCAGCCTAACGCACAGCAGACCGGTTTATTATCCAGCATGGCAACGAATGGCGGCGGCAAGTATTTCGCCGCAACGAACGAGAACGCGATCGTCACATCGTTGCAATCGATCTTCTCTGAAATTTTGGCTGCCAACTCCACGTTTGCATCAGCCAGCTTGCCGATCTCCGCAACGAACCGTTCGCAGAACGACAACCAGATATATATAGGGATGTTCCGCCCCAATCCTGATTCCTTGCCGCGCTGGTTTGGCAATTTGAAGCGCTACCAGATTGCCAATTTTTCTGGTAATGCTGATCTGGCTGATGTAAACGGCAACCAGGCGATCAGTACAGCAACGGGTTTCATTGCGCCTTGCGCAGTAAGCTGGTGGACTGCTGACTCTGGAAATTACTGGGCGAATATCTCTGGCAGCACGGTGGGGCCGCGCGTCTTTTTTACAACCGCCAATGTCGCAGGGTTGTCGTGGGGCACACAGGGAGATGACACGAACTATGCAAAGGGCGGCTGTACACTATCAGGCACCAATGCTTATTCGGACACAGCTGACGGACCAATTGTAGAGAAAGGAGGCGTTGCCGAGATGCTGCGCAATGGCGGCAGCCGTAATGTACTGACGCTAGCGGGAACATCTTTGGTTAATTTCAATTCAGCGAATGCAACCATTTCATCTGATGCCACGATAAATACGAATATTGTCAATTTTATCAGCGGTCAGGATGTAACTGGAGAAATCAACGCCATAGCATCAAGCGCAAACCGCCCATCGATTCATGGTGACGTGATTCACTCCAGACCGCTTCCTGTGGATTATGGCGGTACAACAGGTGTTATGGTGTATTACGGCTCCAACGATGGTACTTACCGTGCCGTTAATGCCAATACTGGTACTGAGACATGGGCCTTTGTAGCACCGGAGTCGTTTCCATACCTTGAGCGTTTATTAGATAATAGCCCCGTCCTGACATCGTCAACACCCAAGAGTTTCTACTTCGACGGGTCAACCGGGATTTATCAGAGTGCCAATAATGCAAACGTATGGATTTATCCCTCTATGCGCCGTGGTGGGCGAATGGTTTATGCTTTTGATGCAGGCATACCATCCAGCCCAACGTTTATGTGGAAAGCGGGCTGCCCGAATCTTGGCAGCAATACAGGTTGCACAACAGGTTTCTCCAATATTGGACAAACCTGGTCAACACCGACCGTGGCCTTCCTTCCAGGTTATTCGACTACCGAGCCTGTTGTCATTATTGGAGGCGGCTATGATGCCTGTGAGGACGCTGATACCAGTTCACCGAGCTGTTCAAGCACGACGGGTAACATGGTTTATGTGCTCGATGCTAAAACTGGCACTTTGTTAAACTCGTTCAGCACGATTCGCAGCGTCGCTGCGGATATCTCTTTGGTGGATATCAACAACGACGGCGCTGTGGATGCGGCATATGTAGCAGATACGGGAGGCAATATTTACCGGATTGATTTTTCGGATCCGGCAAATTCATTTGCAGCGAAAGCTCCTGCCCAATGGACAATCAGCACGGTCGCTTATACAAATGGCGCGGGCAGGAAATTCCTGTTTGCTCCAGCAGTGCTTCCTTATCAAGGACAGGTTTACCTGGCAATTGGATCGGGTGATCGTGAACATCCCTTGATAACTAATTATCTATATACTACGCCCATCACTAACCGTTTTTATGTATATTTGGATAACCCGAACAGCAGTGTTATAACAAATCTTGATGGTACAAGCATGTTAAACAACACCAATAATCCGGCTTGCAATTCCAATCAGGTGATTCCAGGAGGCAGTGCCGCAGGGTGGTATATGGATCTGACTACATATGGGGTTGGTGAGCAAACAGTAACCTCCGCGCTGATAAGTGGCGGGATGATTACTTTCAGCACCAACAGGCCGATTAGCAGCAGCAATAGCTGCACAAATGTCTTAGGTGAAGCGCGTGGCTATTGGGTCAATCTACTTAATGGGTCGGGTGCTGTCGGTATTAATGGTATTTGCGGCGGTAATCTCTCAACAACCTTTATTGGCGGCGGCTTGCCGCCATCGCCAGTAACTGGCACCGTCAATGTAAATGGCGTTTCGACGACGGTTATGATCGGTGCGGCGCAACGATCAGGAAGCACCAGCACCGCTCTTTCAGGACAAACCATACATCCGCCAATTTCAACTCGGCGCAAACGTATCTATTGGCACACAAATAGCGATACCTATTAGCCGTTTTTTTGGGTCTGCCGGAAATATTCTGGAAATGAGCTATGTGAAGATAATGAGTTTATTTTGTGATCAAAATTTTCAATGAAGGCGGGGATATTATCCGTCGGAATTACGAAGTGAACGTCATGCAATGGATATCAGCTTACCAGATGCGCTAATCGGAACATTTACGCCGTTTGTTAATTTGGAAAACGCGTTGAATTTTGGTCGGGTAAAGCTTTATTCCATTTCTAATTAAAAACCGAATTAATTATCCATCCCCATCCGGTAATACTACACATGCGTTTTGGGTCTAATTCCAGGCTCCTCAAAGCGCCTTCCAAATGATTTTCAAGCGCATCCAAGCTGTCGAATGCGCGGTTATGGAAGAACTTTTCGCGCAATTCATCCCATACATGCTCCTGCGGGTTAAGCTCTGGCGAATAGGGT